>JGI24021J15306_10000284_pt1 | contig 34268 bp, 16 predicted proteins | sample Ectturendosymbi1_FD_15306 | JGI IMG/M metagenome (IMG submission 15306)
ACCGGAAAGTTGTGTCTTCCACAAGGACAACTTCAACTTAAATGCAACCTATGGTGTCGTAATACTGAGTGACAAGTCTTTTACAGCCTTGCAACATTTTGTTCAGATTATTCAAGTGCTGCGAAATATTCACCATAAAGGCAAGGTTTTGCATGTATTATGAGAAGAAATTCTAACACTGGCTTGCATTTTTTTTATGAAGTTTTCAATTTCCTCACGTAAATAAAAAAACGCTTCAGCACGGCACCTCGGCTTAGCCATCTTAAACTTTACATAGCAAATTTCAGTTAGAGTTGTACCTATAACTCCGAAAGTTTCGAAATCGACATCGCTGGAGCTCAAGGTATGCTTTTTCCCGGAGTCCTAATGTTGAACTTTATCAACAGTAGTTGAAATTTTGCATGTTCATACCTGTTTGAAAGATCAAACCGGTGTGAACATGCAAAAGGAAATATGCAGAAAACGGGAAATTTTCACATGCAAAAAAACAAAAAACAATAAAATATAAGCAATTACGTTAAGGTTGCAAGTAATTGAAATCTATAGTCACCAGTTATTGAAGTGTAACTGGATAGACTTCTCAAGCAAACAAAGAAGTTTTCATTTCAAAAAATCATCCCGCGGGCCGGATCCAACCACGCAACGGGCCGGATTTGGCCCGCGGGCCGTATGTTTGACACCCCTGTCTTAAAGTGAATCTTTGAAGATTGGTTGTCATGTTGTTGTTACGCAATAAAGACCAACAGCAGAACAATCGGCTCGCTAGTTTCACAACCTGCGTCTGCAGAAAAAGGAGCGGACATGAATGAACTGCAAGCTCATAACTGTATGACACCAGAACAGTGGACGTGGCTCTTGTACTGAATGAGTATCTGGCAAATAAACTATCAGTGCAAAAACTAAACCAATTAATCGCAATTAAGCTGCTGACTTCCGATTTTCTATAATCTTTTGGTTTTTAGTCTCAATTTCCAGTGGGGCCAAATGCCTGTTGTTCTCCCCCTGGGGACGCCCATGCCATCTGAATTTCCTTTCCATGTTGTGACCTTCGACATAGGTGTAGGACCGGGCAAGTTGTTGGAAATCCGAAAGAATTTTGCCCGAATTTTCCCCAACTTGTTTGAAAAAATTTTCTGCACCATACAATCCATGAAGTTCCAAAATGAAAACCAAAAAGATACATAAAGACCAAGAAGAAGATAGGTCTTCAATTTAGCGGGCGCCAATTTTTAAGGAAAAAAAGTCAAATTCTGACGTACTTCATTCAGTCTCATTTGAAGGTGTTGAAACATCTGTGCCCGAATTTCCTGGGATTTTTTCCCGAATATTTACGGATTTTGCCCAGATTTTCGACAAATCAAGAATTTTGGGGGTGCGCTTGCTTCCGTGCACCCCCAGCTGCTCCACCACTGATTTTCGATATTGGTGTTCTTTTCGGGTAAAATATTTTTGGCGTGCTAATGATCGCGGGTTGACTTACTGGGAAAGTTGATCAACTGGCAATCAAAGTCCATGTTCCTCCTTCTCTCTCTCCTATCGATTAATGAACATTTTGCAGTTCATTAAGCCAAGGCTGTGATCACAGAATTGAGTGCAGATGAGTGATGCAGCTTTCTCGAGCCAACTGTAAACATCGATCCACTACGCTTATTGCTTCGAAAAAATGCTTGCTGTCTCCTCTGTTTTAAAGACACAGACGTGGTTTTCCTTGACGCAAAAGTGGTAATATGTTTGAAATCGTAGAGGGTAAATAGCCGACTGCGTGAAACCTCATTCAACTACAGCAGGAAACTAACGGATGTCTACAGCATGGTATTATTATTCCTATTGATGCTTAAATGCGCTTCACAAGATGTCTCCGTCGTAGTGGAAACAGAAATAAATGCAGTCACGCAGCCGCATACTCTTCATTGGTTCATCTGCGCTCTCATTCAAACAATACGAATCATTTGCATTAAAATGACGAACTGAACAAATGGCTACAGAAGTTGGCTACACTTTCCTGATAGACAATTTGATTGGTACAAAATTGTACGGTCACCCGTAACCGCTGCACTTAAGGCAGAAAAATATATTCAATGCAAAATCTCTGATCTCAGTATAAACGTTTCCTTGCTGCGGTTATGACCCAAGCAATGGGCCTGCCCATCGTAGAGCCACCGATGCTCGGACAGTGAGTTAACAAAGTTTCAAACTTTATTTAGATAAGTTTGTACAAAGCCAGGGCTTCCGCCACAGTCTTATCTTGTCTGCAGCAAGTCAGGTAGTAACTGTTGACCGTTCCAGTACACTCACAGGAAAAACTTGCCGGCGTTGCAGCAGTGCTCGGCATTTACCGTTTGCAAAACGAACAAACATTCAAACAATTTTAACACTATGTGTCACACTTTCTTTTGTTAAAACTATTATTACATCACCGAAAGCTATTATCGATTGTTCTATGCCTCGTAGCAACTTCATGGATGTATCTCAGTTTTGCTCGATAAAGCCATTTTCAGAAAATTTGGCCGGGTGCCTTGCTTATATTCAATCTGACGAAATCATGAGGTGCAATTTATTTCGGAAAGTCAGAGACACATCAATACACGAACCGGAAATCGCAAGAATCGATGAGCGGAAAAACCTTTTGTGTCTGGAAAATGCTAACCCATCCAGGTTGGTATAAAACAGGCCTGTCCTAAGCCTGCAAAGAAAAATTTCAAGATAGTCTTGCTCGCGACGTTTCTTAGCTTTTGTAGGGCATAATACTTGGAAAGATTTTCTTCATACTGTGCTTAAAAGTGTTCAGACACGACAACCATGTAACCATGATGCTTCTTCACTGTCTAAGTAATGCTTTAGTTCTTGCCAACTGTGAGAAAAATCAAGAAACAGGCAATAGCCACTTGCCTCTGAAATTGCTCTTCGCAGCAAATGTGCTTCTGGGACTGATTTATAGCTTTAAACTGACCAACCAATTTTTGCAGGTCACAAAAGCAACAATTTTGTTCTTGTTTCTTCTTATCTAGTACTTCTGCTAAAAAGTTGTTTTATACCATTGCAGCAAGTCTCCTCAAATCTTAACAAACTTGCCACTGCCTCACAACGAAGACGTTATGACTGTTCCCATGCAACAGGATTGTGCCAGCATGAAGTCAAGAAAAACGTACGTGCAAATTCTTGTTTCAAAAAATTTTAAAGCGGTTCCACCGTCAAGACGCTTGCTCTACCAACAGTACTTCAAGCCCGTGAGGTGCGATGCGATCAAATGCAAAAGCGGATCATCGAAGGTTCAAACGGATCCAATTAGATCATCACTTGTGAAAGCAACTATTCCCGGTCTATCGCCAGAACCGCGAAAATCACAGTTTTCATCTAAGGATTGTGCCAGTTGCGACAATCAAGCCAGGATCCGGGGGTCTATCAAATCTACGACGCTTTCCCGGCCCTCACCCGCTCAACTTCCGCATACGAGATCCGAGCCTGACGTTGACCACACAAAGCAAACATGCAATCATGAGCAACTTATTTCTGCGGAACAAGCTCAATTTGTAGAATGCGGGGAGCAGAAAGAAGCTTCGTGTGAAAACAAAGATTTGCTTCTCGAACTTTTCGGAGAGCCGTCGCCAGTCCACACACTGTTGCCGGCACGATTTTCTGAACACGAGAACAGTCCGCGACTAATGAAAAATAATGCCTTTCCCGCGGATTGCCGAATTGGTTTGAAAAATTGTGAAAAGGCGTGCTTTTGCACAAGTTTCGAAACAAAACTCATCAGCAAGGAAAGGTTGCATGAAAATTCGAATGAACCGGCAGAGGTAATGCCACGTTTTTCTTCTCAAAACAATGTCCATCAAAAAATTGTGAAAGGCAGTTATATCAAAACAATGACAAACAGCACGTCTCTAGTTTTGACAGAAGCAGAAAAGTTGCAGAAAGAACAAAACGAAAAGCTGTTTACGGCTTCAAACAATCTTCTATCAGCTGAAACGCAAAGTACATCAGCTTCACAGGAAACTGCAGACAGCAATTCAACTATTTTTATCAAATCGCCAGCAAAGAAACACTCGGTTGAATCAAGCAATAAACACAATAACAAAGTCTCTCAAAATTTTTGTATAAATAAGACAAAGAAAAGACTTGTAAAACAAAACTGTGCCGAAAGTTTCACAGGGCGTGATAAGTTGAAGGGAAACCACGAGATGTCGCCCGCAGCACAGCTGAGATACGTTCGTCAAAATCGGTTGAGTTCAAAAGAACGTCGAAGCCACGCAAAAGCGGAATTTTTTGTGCGCAAATTGGAAGAAGAAGCAGACGACTTGCGAAAAAGCTTGCGGAGGCTTGTTAGGCGACAGAAACGAACATGGAAACAGTATCGAAACAGTCAAAATCGACTCAAAACAATGAGGCGGAAAGATCTGGAGATAAACTTGAAATACTCTTTAATTGAAAACAAAGAGCATTGTCTTCTGTTCCCCTTGTAATTTCCACAACTGAACGAAATCGAAGTGGTGTTATCAAAACATCCGCGAATTTTTTTCTTCAAATGGTCTCATAATTCTTCTCTGGTTGTCTTTAATTATTTAAATTGATTGTTTGATTTCATCCTGGGCCGGTGATGAAGTCAAAGTCTTTCTCACTATACGAGACAAAACAGTCAACCCACTGATTTAGATAACTGGTTGCACTTGTCTTCTGAGAGATAATTAGCACATACATCGTATCTTTAACTAAATCTTGTAAGGTCACTACCAATCACTTTCTTGTGACGGTAATCCCATCTTCCGCAATTATATCGTAGAGGAGGCTTGCGCTAGAACATTCAAGTAATTTGTAAAGATTTGAAAGTGTTCACGTTATAAACGCAAGGTTATGCATTTTACTGGTTAATACTAAATTGACACTGCAGTGGGTTTGAAGTCAGTTCCTGCCACTTAAAGGAACTACAGGTTTCCTTAAAGCTAGAGCTATTTCAAATATTCTTCAAAGACTGACCCACTTGTATGTTATTTAGTAGGCTATCGCAGTGGGTAAAGGATTTTTGCATGAAATAAGAAAGTTCGGAATCGTTGTAAGTAAAATACATTTAAACAAAAGTGAATGGAAATCAAAATCGTCGAATTTTTTCACTATAGAAGGCCCTCTTTACGAACAGGAATTCTAGCATATTAGTTTTATCTTTGTCATATTTTCGTTTTGTATAAACTGAATCGCATGTCTGTTTAACAACATCTAATTCGCAATGTTATTTTGTGAATAAAACATCTCCAATCAAATGAACTTGCGCTGTATCATCAAACAACATAAAGACTGATGTGTCGATAAATCATCCTGCATTTTAATTGTCGACAACACATACCTTTTAGAGAAGAGTGCTTGTTGTATTTTTTCGTTTATGCTCATTGGTTGTCGTGCACTGCTGTTTTCATTCCCAATATATGCTATAGGAATCGATATACAACTCTAAGGTTTTTGCTATAGCAAATCCGCATTTGTTGAAATGACTTACGAGAGAAATAACAGCAATCATTTGTAATTTGAAAGTGTTAAAAGTCTCCTTCATCGGCCCTTTTTTCAAAAAGTTCAGATTGAAACAATTTTTTGGAAATTATTTTGATTAATTTGTACCCTTGACCACAGACATCCATACAGCTAGCGTCGATATCCTATTAAAGAGAAAAAAATAAAGGAACGTTGAAGTGAATGGGTACATTAGAAAATCTTCATCAGGCGTGCACCTTGGCACAGCACGTTTCGAGTGGACCGTTATGTACAGCACTTCCATTCGTTGTATTTTGAAGAATTGTGCATACTGGTCTTAAATTTTCTGCAGTGATAAATATTTTTGCAATTTTATCATGAGTATGTATACGTAAGCCCTCAGAATAGGAATTTGCAGCAAATCATTGTTGCTTGAAATGCGTTTTCACGTTTCTGCACACATTTTATCCACTTTTTTTAATATTGCAGTAGAATCAATCAATCACATTGATTTCGATCAACCTGTAATTTTTGCACCTCCTTTCTACTTTGTTTGTGCTTTAGATTAGACAATGGATTCAGGCCATAATGTTAATGGGCTTATTTTCAAACAACTTGCGTAATTATCAGTCACGCAAGTTTCCATTTTGACAAATGCACATGTGCTATTGCTCTGCTGGGAGTACCTTTTCATATAAAGTCCAGGGCTGATCTTACAAAATCTTGATGCCGTCAAAGCAAAAGCTTAGTTTTTTGTCTGTGTAGATCCAATCAATCTTTGTGTGTGATAACAACAAAACCTTGTCTGTTCTTGCCTCACCACCTCTCACGATGACTAGATTTTGCCGTTAGTTATTTTTCAAAAACGCTGTGCAGCACGAAAAACACAAATGAGCAGCTTCGAAGGAAGACTTGGCATCTTGTTCTGCTTATCAGATCAAAAACACCCAAATGCTTAACTCTGTATCTATATGTAACGAAAAATCGAAAAATGCCTGAAGTCCAGAGACACAATTCATAGGTACCAATCTCCTAGACAAAGATTTTACCTACCGTGCAGTGTTGCAAGGTAATTAGGAGTTGTGCACTTATTCAGTGAAGCTTCCACCCTGAAACGGTTATCTCTTTCACCATACAAACAGTTCAACTGCAGTTGCATGAACACGTAGACAACGTCAATATATACGTCGACACTCTCTGTTTCCTAATGATCTTTGAATCACAAGATGCTGAAAAGAGATCAATGTCATTATCAGGAAAAGCTGTTTGAAGTCACAGAGTCATTATCGAAACCAGGGGCAGTTGGGTGACAAAACACAAACCACGCCAATGTCTGTTCTGCAAGCCGTAAATATAACAGAAATATTAAGTTTTGTTGAAATTAGTTCTACGATGTTCTCTTTCACCGAAACATGAATAAAACTGAACTTGGTTCCAGTTACTTTTTGTGCTCTTAATGAATAGGAATTTCCTCTTTCAAAAGATTTTCTTATATACCTTGCTATCGCAGTGTGTTGTTTGAAAAATAACAAAGGTTGCAACGTTTACGTAATTAGTCTCATCTCCCTTTTTCACTTTAACTACTGAAAAGATCCTAATATGTTGGATTAAAGTAGAAAACAACAAAATTAGAACAGGGATTATTTACAAAACCGTCACTATATCAAGTTTGGCAATTGGATAAATGTAGCTGACAATAACACAGAAAAAATCAACCTATTGTGAATTTAATTTTGGACAAAGAGCACACTGTACTGCACATAAACTTGCATTTAGGAAAGCTCTCATCTACAGTATTTCTCAAGGTCCGATTCCAATCCATGTGAATAACTGCATGTTAGTAAACATTTTGAAATCGCCTGTTTTAAGTGTAGCTACTGTCGCTGTGAAAGAAAATATTTTACTAATTAATATTTGCAGATTATAAATCATTGGAAACAAAATTTTTTCAAAAACACGTCAGTAATTGAAAGCACTGTCGCTTAATCGTATTTTCTGCTGATACATAGAAAAAAAGTCAAATATAGCTAATATTTCTCACTGACATTCTTCAGTGGGCCTGTAGAATTTGTTTGCATTTTTCGGCTAAGCTGCATTTTTTAATACAGCAGGATCAGCCTTGGCTGCCACAAGAATGGCCTGGACCACTAATTGCTTTTGTGAGCGCTTCTTACTGCTTGGTCGCGAAGCGATTTCAGGCGCACGCAAGAGCCTCACAGGTTGATCTTATCAAACACGACGAGCAAGCTCAGATTGCCATTATTATCAGTGAGTAGAATGCGCTGTTACTAATTTTTTTCTTGTACACAAACATATGCTGATTTCTTTCATTGCCATGTTTACGCGATGTCCTGTTGTGTTTCCCACCAAAAATTGTGAAACAAAGACCACGAGAGGTTACCAAGCACTATCATCTTATAATCTATAGGTTAGGCTCCTTGTCGTTTTGCAAACAAATATCGACGTTGTTAGTGGTCCCAAACGGCATTGCAGCCCCTAGGCCACAGCATACCAGATATTTATCTCTGTCTTGGATTCTAGCCTGTTCAACCTGAGGAGCAGATCGGTAAAAAGCGCAAAAGCATGAGCAAATTATGCCAAAGGCGTGAACTGTTTCCTTCTTTGTGTTGTGAAGAGCTTGGTGAAAGCAATTCAAACTTACGCTTGTAAAACATTTTGCTTGAACAGAAGTTTTCAAAGTAAGCGACAATCGCCGTTACTAAAAACGTTAATAGCACAATCAAAAGCATTTTACTGTTAGCGTGTTTGCAAAATGCAATAGACAGGGGAGCTCCAAACTTTTTTGCAGAGGGCCACATATGCTGTAACGCAACAGTTCGAGGGACGAACATCTTACGTAGTGTCATTGTTATGGGGTATGCTACATTTTAGCAAATCAAGAATTTTTTGTGCATATATTATTTTTTCATTATTGACAAAATGGCTTCTCGGGCCGTAGTTTGGAGACCTTGCAATAGACTAACTCCCGTAGACACAATTTAGGATGTAACAGGCTCCGCCGACTAATTCACAAAAGTTGAAAAACATGGCAACAGCAACATACAACTTACAAGTTGACACGTGCGACATGCTGTATTTTATAAAATACTTCAAAATGATCAAACATGAGTTCATAACAAAAACTGGTGAACTGAGAGATGTTCCGCAAATGAAACGAAGTAGACAATTTGTCATTATGCAGTCACACCGGCGTTTTCGGAATTGCCAAGTTGTGTTTAAAAGCACAGTGTGAGGACTTCTTCTGAAATGGCAATTTGTGTGTTTTTCTAAAACACAAAATGCCCAGAAAATCTCAGATTGTCGCTCACCTTTCAAAAGATATTCATTTTTTCCGGCCAACGACGTCACTGGCTCAACCGATTTGAGCATAAACATAGCATATGATAAGGAAATCACGTGATAATTCTCATCCAATCACGTTGCTCTTCGGGTGAGCCTTGCTGATGTGCAACCAGCCTTACCGGGAAAGCCACCATTTTGAGTATCGAACATTGAAAAAAGGCTCCTATATCCGCACAGTGTTTCGTAGATTGAAAACTGAAAGCGTTCTTTTGGTTCTGCGTTACATATTACCGTGAATACGATCTTCAATTATGACAAAAACGGTGAGAATTTTCTGACTGTATGTCAGCGAACAAGAGATCAGAAAAGCCTTACCAAGTTGGTATTTGAATTTTATATGGTAACATTGCTTATCGTTTTACTGGGGAGCATGAAAAGCTACCTCCTCTTTTGTAAAATGATTCACTTGGTTGTAACAAGATCAAACGTTATGAGATTTCCAAGACTTCTAACGAATTAAAAATCAGTTCATGAAAGCAAATGTCTGAATCCTGCAAATCACAAATATGATCTAATGAACAATTATATTGATGGCTTAGTATGTTAATTTGACGCAAAGGGGCATGTTAATTTGACGCCTTTAAGCGCATTTCCAAAGTAGTCAGTTTTCTCATGTGACACGTAAGAGTTACGCGTTCGTGTGTTTTGCATCTTCTCGTCTGTTAATCAAAGCATTGTCGAAGAACATTAATGTCATTTTTTGTTTCTTATTTCAAAATAACTTTACGTGACAGGTAAATACTCGACAGCAAACAAGTTTTTTTTTGGAAAAATGAATTTGCATGAGGCAAAATTTTGTTTTCCTCACAGATGTTAGAGTTGTGTTGCCTTTATCGAATTAACCTAAGGCTTTTGAAGACAGCTGATGACTGAAGCTGTTAAAAGATCCTTCGTAATCTAATGTTTCAGTGTTTTCGGCTTACGTGGAAAGAAAAAATCCGAAGTAGTTACAAAAAATGGATCCTTGTTTTTTGTCTGATTACCAATGTCTGAGACATCTTATGATGGCAACTTATTAAACCATTTCAAAGCAAATTCAAAGAAACATAAACGAAACATCATTGCGGTCTTGTGAAAGGTATTGCATCTCAAAAGCAGGAGTGCATCAGCAAAAAGATGACCACTTCAATTACCCTTGTGCGATTTCAGTCACGCATACAAAAGAAAAAAATTCCAACCACTTAACATCGGGTTGTCGAAACCCACTTGGCAACAACCTCTTCAAAGAGCGTGGGATCAAGCTCGGAGTCGCATTCACCTGCAGTAACGGAAAAATGTGGGTCTGACAACTGCTTCAAGTTAACTTGAAGCCAATCGCAGAGTTGCATCACCTGCCCTGCGGCACCAACGTTGAGGTTGACTCGTCTGTGACACCGGTCCGGGGCTATGCAACCCTTGTGAAAAATAACGTCTAGACGTTTCTTGCGTCAACGTCCTGTGCTTATCAGGAAAACGTGAGCATGACTGATCACGCGGCTTACGTGTGTTTTGCAAGTGGAAGCTGAATTAACGAAGTGACAGGCTGGTTTGAACTATGACGCATTTTTGCGAAAAATCACAATTTTGTATTTACTTTGGAGATACTTTGCACTGTAAAAAGAATCTCTAAGGGCATGTTGCAAGGTTATGATATTTCCGAGCTAGTTCAAATAACCAGAGACTCGCGATTTTTCTTCATGCGAAGAAAAATCGTTTCAATATTTTTTCTTCGATCACTCACACTTAAAACCAGGCCCGCAACCAAGGGGTCAGCCGGGCAATTATCCCTCACCACATTTTAGAAAAACATGTTGAGTTGTTAGGTAAAATAGAAAGCTACAATCATTTGTCCCCCGAAAATCGTACAATAACTAGTTACAATGATTTGCCCCCTGAAAATATCAGCTGGTTGCGTCCCTGCTTAAAACACTTGAATAATTTTGTTGCTGTTAGCGCACTCACGTTGAAGCAGATTGATTTGCCAGCCATGGTAAAGTACCTGTATGCGTAGTCTTACGCTTTGAAACATTTCTGCACGATCAAAACCGATTGGAGATCCGGAAGAATATTTTCTTAAATTGTTTTTTGCAGTGACTGGTACCAGTTAAAAAATCTAAGTATCGCGCTTAGTCGGTACCATCAAGCACCAATCTGCAAAACATTGCCATAAACTGGTTTAACACAAGAGAAAAAATAATAATTCGTAAAAACGCAGAAAAGGATGATTTTCTGTCTCTCTGTTCATTGGTCTGCCACATAGTCTTTGTCCACAGCGGCAGACTTTGTGCAGATGGCCTCCATCACCGATGCATTTCTGGTGAAACGAGATGCTTGCGCAGCAAGAATAAGAGCAGGATGTAGTTTCTGAAAGGTCAGCTTGTTCTTTGTTCTTGAAGCACAAAATCGTGAGACAATCTCAAACTGTCGCTCAGATTTCAAAAGATATTTATTTTTCTATCCAATGATAACACTGGCTCAACCGGTTTGGACATCAAAATAGAGTATGATAAGGAAATCACGTGATAACTCTTGTCGAATAACGTTGTTCTTCGGTACAGCCTTGCTGAAGTGCAACCAGAATTACCAGACTTACTGGGAAAGTCACAAATGTTAGTATCAGACATTCAAAGAAAAAGTCCTATGTCCGCACAATGTTTTGTAGATTGAAAAGTGAAAGTGGTCTTTTGCTTTTGCTTTGCATAATACCATGAAAGTGATCTTTCATCGCGAAACGACACAAAAAATGAGAGTTTTCTGACTGTATGTAAGCGAAGAAAATATCAGAAAAACCTTTCCAAGTTGGTATTGAATTTTATATGAAAGGAATGCTTGAGAACATGAAAAGCTACTTTCCTTTCTTTTTGCTTGAGAACGTGATACTTTTTACTGGAGAGTGTGAAAATGTTTGCTAGAGAACGTGAAAACTACCTCCTCTTTCTTTTTGTAAAACGATCCACCTGCGCAGAATGTAAGATCACATGTTATCGAAGTATGGAGACGTTTAACAAACTGCTGGACTTTTAAGATTATCGGAAGTAAATTAGGCATAATTCAATTTTTCACAACCATGTCTTAGTATTCGGAAACTCCCATAAAATATAGACTCTTCAGAGAAATTCTCCCTGTAATTAGTTATGAATTTAATGGGGTTTGTTAATCTGGGATGAAACACATTTTCCAGAAACCAGTTGTCTTGAAAGTATGAGAAATACCGCTATTTATGCATAAATTCACAACTCTTGTACAGTTAGTGGTGCGCCAAAGGCATTTTTGCAAGATTTTATTTTTTAATGCTGCCAAGTGGGAAGTAAATCGTTGTCCCCCTTTGAGAACACAATCTTGAGGCATAATGCTTCTATTGAAACGATGAAGTGATGGTCAAATCCCTGTACTGGAAATTACATTGTTTTTGCAACTTCAGCGCAGTTTTCTCGATTAGACAAAATGTCAGTTATAACACAGCAGGATCAGATTCAGAGAGTAGAGTGCTTGAGTATAACATAATTGATGGTTTCGCATCGCTCGTATCTCCTCGTTTTTTGCTTCCCTAAGTGGCTATATTCGCACTTCACGAACATGAGTAAACTAATGTTTAGGAGTGAATCTGCAACGTATGAAGACTTTCTCCTGACAAAATGTAATTTACTGCATAATCTTACTGCCATCGACTATACCGCACGTTTTGAATATTACCATCTATCTGTTGGCCTGCATTTAATACACTGAGTCTATATTAATTAAGATTATTGTTTTTAACTTGTCTTTTAAATCTATTAACAAAATATCTTACAAAAACCTTTGCACTTCCTATATCACACGTTCTATTAGCCTTATATCTCATCCATGAATTTTATTTTCAAGTGGTTGTTTCTGAGTGCTTGAGATAAGCGCAAGAAACAAAATTTTAGTGTGCCAATCATGCAATGTGAATACAGGTCTGCAAATGTGATTCTTTGGATGACAAGAAGTGATTGGGGCGTAGTTAGTTTTGAAAGTATGGTCTGTTGAGTACTTTTTGTGCACGAAAGCTCCGATCCGGCTTGATATCATTGCGATCAAAATTTTAAACTATATATTTACAAGGAGATGCAAAACATTTTTCAACACAAAAAACATCCTTTGGTCTTTGCATTTACTTTATGACAAAAATTTCGCTAAAGATCGGGTGGCTTCACGCTAAACATCTTCGTGCATAATATCTTTATGGATAGCTCCACATCTTCTCTCAGGTGTTTCCAAGTGATGCAAGTGTAGAACTTCAACCAGTCCACAATCCCATTTTAAGCCCCACCTTTGCTTCCATTACACCTTTAGGGGATCGAATCTTCCGTAGCGTTGCTCCCATTAAATAAAAAGGTGAACAAGGAAGAATGAAAAGCCTCAGAAGGAAATCTTATTTTATCCGACTTCTGATTTCATGAACAATAACTTTAATGTCGCACCCAGTGGAGTCGCCACGGAGGGGCATTGCGGAAGCTGTTACTTCTTTGGGGGATCGAATCTTCCGTTAGCGTTTGAAATGTAGTAGTTGACGTCTGACCTCTGGGAATAACAAAGAGGAAAATGCCTGGCACATTTTTCTCGTGTTTTCTTGTAGATATGCCTGTGCGAGATCTTTTGCTTTGATATGGAAGGAACTTATACAATCAAGCTTTAGTTCATGGTAGGGGTGGGCATGCAATGTTAATGTAAATCCAGCAGAGGTGGATACAGAAAAATGCCGAGGAGGATGATCAAAATACACTATATTTTCGTTTCGTTTTCTATACATTGAAGCTGGTGATTTACATCAATTTCCAGGGTATCAAACGAAAAGCTTGCTGAACAAACATAATTGATGTTAGTAATATTTTTATACTTGCATTGACCTGAAAGTTGAAGATGCGAAGTTTTTTGTTTCTGCTTTCTTGCGTTAACATCAGATTTAGATATTAATGCACAGCAACAAAAATGTTTAAAAAATGAATTTGCGAAACGCCTGTAAACGGGCTTGTAAGTGTAGAAAGTATTTCGTTGATACAGTATTTGCGCGAAAGAAAACAATTATTGAAATGTACCTGATAATTTAACGAAATGCGCCGCAGTGCAATTGTACGAATGCATGCAACGGCCTGTCCAGCAAAATCCTGCTATTAGTGCAGTGCAAAGTTCGGGTTGGATGATGTGAGTCGCTTTTCCTGGGCATGGCAAAGCAACTCTGCTCTTCTGTTACTCTCACGACAGATCGTACCTCAGCGTGCTTTTCCGCGTCTTATTAAAAGCATTTACTGTTCTAATAAATAGGATTTATCAGAGCTGTCAGCTGAAGTGCACAAAGCGTTGAATCGCATTGCTCGCACCTGCGTGCTGCCGTTAAACCAGAACAGGTCAAATTTCATGCATTTTATAAGCAGCATGGGTTAGAGCACGCTTGAAGTCTTGTTTAAATTACTTGACGTTAAGCAGACCATACGCATTTTCTTGCGGGTTTTAGCTCTTTGAAAGAGATCTCAATCTTTTCAGTGCGTCTGGGAAATATGCATGCAACCCCACCCTACCAAACCATCCATTGGCATGCTCTTACCAGTAGCAAAAACACGTTTGACCAACATCGAGCATATGACATAAATTTCAAAGTACTTTTTTCTGCTGATGGAGGATGCATGTTCATGTCCCCTTCGTATGCGTCTCTGAATCCAAAGTTTTTCACTGGTTGTAGCCCATCCCGAGGAGACAGTTACATATAAATTACTGCAACGGACAATATAGCACGTGCGCAGTGCTAAACGGTTTTCAAACATCGAAAGCATGTAAATCTGGAAGGTTCACAACGCTTTTGAAATCTAATCATTTCACAAGAAATATTCTAACATGTGGACATCGTTTCATGGCATTGCGTGTTCTTTAAGCAGTTTGTTAGCGTTTCCTTACAATTGCAAATCCACATTTTCATTTAGAGGAATTATTTTCAAAATGTGAAAAAGATTTGAATGTTGCGTATCAATGAGTTTGGCGTCAGAGTAAAGTTATTTGGGGCTGGAGGGTTTTTTAAATTTTTATTTGAGGTTTACTCTAAGTGCCAAGGAAGACAAGAGGCTATTTATTTTTCTAGTCTGCCTAACCAGCGAAAATCTCTTGTTCTTTGTTATAATTGCTGGACCTTTCTCATCCTGCTGAAGCGGGTCAAGCGACGTGATTATCGATGAACCGCTGGTTCTGTCCACAGACTACGCTTGTTTTATATTTGATCGGTTTTGAGCTGTACCTTCTTTCATGAACTAATCGGCTTTTCAGAGTCAAATTCGGTTTGCTTTGAAAGATGACTAATCTTATACGACTGTAGCGACTACTGTATAAACGATAAAAATCACCAAATTCAGAGAGAAGAAGGTTTAACACGTCTGGCAACTTATCGTGCTGCAGTCCTGCAGGCAAGCAAACCCCATTCTGTAACATTTTTTCAAACATCCAACAGGTACGGATAGGCTCCGGTAGTATACTACCGCTAAGTGTATTTCAAGAAGAGCCATTGTTTCTAACATTGCAGGTTAACAGTAGTCATTTCAATGTTTTATGTCTTCTCGTTTGTCAGGCTCAAGCGTATTACTTTTGTTAAAGAAATTGGCATTTTCTTTTATATTTCTATTTTTCATAATAACTTTAGATCACAGGGAGAGCAAAAAAGTTCTTTTCTGCAGAAATGAAACTGCATCGTACGAACTTTGTTTTACTGATGGGCGTTAAAGTTGTGCCATATTGAAAGACCAAAACTAAGTATTTTGAAACCAGTGGTTCATTGCATTTGCTCCGGAATGTTTGCAAATACGTTTAGTTTTATTTTTTGTCTTGCTGCTAAAAGGAAATATCTGAAGTATGTGCAAAACGTGAAGCACTACTTTTTCTCCAGGTTGCCCTTGCCTATGACGTTGCATGATGGCAACTCGTATCAAAACGTCTTGGGAAAAAACTTAAAGTTGACACCACCGCTTCATTCAAAAGGCTGCTGCATCGGAAAAGAGAGAATGAACCAACATGAAATGATGCCAGCAACACGTTTCTGTTCTCAATCGTGCAAACAAAAAACTGGAATCGCTTATCACCATCGCATCGACGAACGTCCCCTTGCCAACAACGTTTTTCAATTGTTTGCGATCAGGCTCGGAGTCACATTTGCCTGCAGTGGCGGAACGGTGGCGCGAGGTCGACAGCTGCTTCCCGTACCCTTAACAGCGATCGCAGCGTCACTTCACATGCCCTGCGGCGCCGGCGTCTCGGACAATTCGGCCGCCGTACCCTGCCGTGCTTATGCAACGCTCATGAAGTAAAACCTGCTTGACTCTCCTTGCGTCAACGTCCTGTGTTTATCAGGGTAACGTGCGCAAGGATCATGCGGTTAATGTGTTATTGGGACCTAAGTCATCACGTGACGAGCAGGTTTGGATTCAGATGCTTTTTGAGGAAAACCTACGTTTTTAACGTTTCTGTTGGTGATTCTTTAGCACTGTAAAAATAATAGTTATGGATTTGTTATAAGGTTGTAATTCCGGGATCTTACATGTTATTTTTCTTTATATGAACAAAAACGTGTGATATCTCTATGAACAAAAAATGTTTTCTGATGTTGTTGATTGCGCTTTCTTGAAACGCTTGAATCTTTTGTTGTGTTAGTGCACTCAAGGTCAAGCGGAGTGATTTTTTGCCAGCGAAGGTATATAGAGTAGTCCTTGTATTGTGCTTTGAAACATTTCTGCAAGATCAAAACCCATTAGAACTCGGGAAAAACATTTTCTAAAATTGTTTCTGCAGTGATTTGTACGAGTCAAAAACACACAAATGTTGTACGAATACATTAAATTAGGGGTTTTAATTTGGGATAAGGTCTCACGTTTTTAGCTCAGATACCAGACACCATCAAAAAATATTATCACAAGCTAATGTAACACATGAGAAAGTATAAATATGTGATAATACAGGAAGATTGGTGTTTACCTTTGGCGATTCTCTACCATAGCCTTTGCTTGATGCGGCAGTATTTGTCAATTTAGCCTCCCTCGCCGAGGTCCTTTGGTGAAGCCTCATAGGCTTATGCTATCAAGCCGTACTTTGCAGAAGGGACAAAAATCTGAAAACATTTTATGCGGCAAAGTTGAGCCGAATTCGTTTGGTGGATTAAATTTACCTGCGGTTTTGACAGCATAAATCATATAAATCCATTACGCATATAAAACCTTGTGCTCAGAGAGACAGATGCTTACTTATCTCTTTTGACCATCTGTTCCTTTTCCACAAAACGTATCTTCACCTTGGGGAGTATTGCAGCTGAAATGACCTGCGGTTTTCGCAGTCTGCCACTGCCCCCATTATGAAAAGTGTTGGTCTACAGTTCTTGGAACTTATAACAACACTATGGAGCGGTACCAAGTATCGTAGTGGCCGTGTTGGCGGCGCCTATGCATGTGCTTTTAGTTGGAGCCACGAATCTTCGCCAGCGTCCTCTCATCTTTTTGTGAGTTCCTTGTTGGCTCCAGGTGCGCGTCCAGCTGTACTTCGTTGTGTTTGGACGTGAAAACATTAACAGATATTTTGTAAAATAAACCGTTGGACCTTTGCGAGAGAGACGAACTGTACGAAGTTTGTCGCACTGAAAACTGAAAAATTGAAAAAAAAAAAACAAAAAAAAATTAATAACTGAAAAATTGAAAAATTCGCACTGAAAACTGAAAAATTGAAAAATTACGCACTGAAAAATTACTGTCGCAGCGATTTGACGAGAGAAGCAGACAGTCGTCCTTTTGCGTTATTATGCATTGTAACCTTTTTTGTCGTTTTAGGTTAACTTATATTTATGTTTTGTAGGTTTATTCCCTATGAGAACTGTTGCGCCAGAACTTAGGCGTAGCCAAGGGGGGGCGTAGGGGCCATGTCCCCCAAATTTTAGAATATCTAGTCATTTTGTGCTTTGAGGTATTCCAAAGAAAATACTGTTATCCACCTAACATTAAAGATTTTTGCCCACCCCCCCGTTTTTTTGGCCTCCCCCAAATTTTTGGGCTGGGTACGCCACTGCGCCAGAACCATATGTACAAACACCCTGGTTATAATACATACGTGTAAGAAGCTTCACTCACAAGCGCCATCTACCATGGCAGCTTCCACGAACAAGAAAATATGGAGATGCTATTAGGTGATGCAAGATATTTGGATGACAGGTTGCTTTCAAACAACAGAGTTGAACCATTATACTCGCATGCAGTTTTAACAACTACTCGCATGCAGTTTTATGAATTTAACAACTACTCGCATGCAGTTTTATGAATTTTATAAACTCCTACGTAATCAATTTAAATGGATATAGGAAAACGTTTTTGAAGAAGTTTGTTTCTTCATAACAGTGCACGCCATTTTCTATCCTTTATTTCTCATTCTGGCGTACACTGAAGTCAGGTTGACTTATTACGCCTCTGAAGAAAACGGAAAAGTTCCTGTTGAAACTTAGAACTTTCATTCTTGTGGTACTTGCCTTGCCATGCTTTTCTCATTTACCATGACGAATTTGAATAGGTGACAACATCGAACAGCACAGGATTTTCATGATGCGCTTCGGGCGGAACTGTTCTTCCGTTGCGGATGCTGGTAAATAATGGTTAGAATTCCACCACAAGCGTTTGTCAGTTCAGTTTCTTCTCATCAAATATCTAGCTGTGCTTCGTTTGTGTTTTATGTCATACGAACTCTACGGCCTTTCTACAAATCACTATCGTTTTTTCATAGGCTTATGACCCAAACGTATGCGAACAGTGTGAAGATGTACTTTTTGGACATTAGGCTATCTGAAGCGAACCTGCATCTGGCAACCTACAGTATATCATTTCGGTAGCTTTGTAATGGAATGTCGTTTTTGCACGAAATTCATAAAAATGGAAGGTTTTTGTTTGTGTGTTGTGCAGGGCTGAGGCGTCGGAGGTAAAATGTCCGACTCTTACTCCAACTCCGACTTTTCCAAAATTTCCTACTCCCACCCCGGCTCCGACCTTTCAAGAATTGCCGACTCGGACTCTTTAACATAAATGAATGATGTTTCGCTGTCAAGAATTTTGTAGCAACTAACACTCAATGAAAATCATGGTACACAGGTATAATTCTCTGTTTCAACAGAAGTTTAATAAAAATTTGTACCATTTCAACAGGAATTCCCAACTTAGGGGTGTGATGTGAAAAAATAATCCAATTGGGTTTCCGAAGTCAGAGTCGGACAAAAAGTTTGACTACGACTCCTTGTGTTGTTAGAAATCCGGCTCCACTCAAAATCCTCCGACTCCTTACGACTCCGATTCCGTAACTCTGGTGTTTTGCACATCCATGTCACTTGCTCTTCCAAAGCAACTTTTGTTTAACACTTGCATTTCAGGGATGGCTTGGGGTGAATGATACAAACAAAAACACAAAAATGCAAACGTACATGTGTATCCCAGGATTTTTATGGTGTTGGTGCGCAACAGCCAACAAGATTAAGGATAATAGTGGTGGTTATTGGGGTCGTAGACAACCCATGTAGTCATAAAGTTGTCTCAATGGTGTGGTTGACGACGCACGAGTTATTCTGATTACTGAATAATATTTAAGTAATTTCGAGATGCAACAAAGCTCTGAACAGTTTCAGAAATTTGAACTGACTTTGAATATTGAAAAAAATCGGACAGCAATAAAAAACTAAGCCATCTGAAGGTGATTACTGCCCTTTCACCGTCTTCCGAACCAAGACGAAAACCTCACCTAAAAATTGAAGAGACTGTGAACAAAAAAATCCAATAATACAATATAATAACCAGAATCTATTTTTATCTTGGCTCTGATTGGCTAGCCAACGCGATTTTCATTCCGGCCGCAGCACTACAGAACAAATTTTTGAGAAACCTCGAGAATATGTCAAAGACGTGTACACGTGTTTTGTCAGCACCGAGGAAGCATACGACCGCGTTCTTCGAGAAAAACTGTTGGGAGTGTTGTGGGAGTACGGTGCTGATGGCCGCGTGTTGCTGGCCGTCAAGTCACTGTATATGCCTGCTCAGAAGTTTCTGACCGTGTGGGCAGGGTTGCCAGATTGACTTTTTTGACGCCAAATTTCGCAAATTTGGTTTTTTTTAGAGGCAGTTATCGTCAAAAAAATTGTTTGGCTTTTTGGCTTTTTCTCTTCAATATTTGGCTTTTTATGGAGGCAGTTGGCACATACTATCAGACTGGTGTTTTGGCTTTTTAAATATCTTGCTGAAGAATGTTATTAAGCTTTTTTTGACAGTGCTTGGTGTATTTTCTCAAAAGTTATCTGGCAACTCATAAAATAATAAAGTTGTAGCATATCTCGCAATCCACAATGCCAAAGGTCGAGTGGAAACGTTGCAGAAAAATGTGGAAGGTAAAGATTTGGAATTGTTCCTGTAGAGTGTAAAGGTAATGCTACAACTTTATTCTTCTAAAATTCTGCACAAGTAATAAATAATTTTACATTTCGTGTTCATTTAACAATTTGGCTTTTTTACCCGGTTTGGCTTTTTTTCAGACATGGTTTGGCTTTTTTCCTCAACAGATGTCTGGCAGCCCTGCGTGTTGGCGGAGTTAAATCACAAACGTTCACCATGGGTGTTGGACTCCGACAATGGTGAGTGTTGTCGCCACTCCTATTCATGGTTTGTATGCATTTGATTGACCGTAACAACCGAGCCGATGAGGCTGTCACTGTTGGGAGCTGCAGAGTCAACCGTTTGCCTTTAGCGAACGATTTTGTATTACTTACATCTTTTCCCCATTTTATTATTTTTTGAAGGAAAAGTCGCTGCTAAAGAGTAAAAAAACAATTCCACAGCCACATTTCGAATGGTTTTTGTTAAATTCACATGCTACGTGAAAATACATTGCAGTAAACCTTGACTTGTCGTATAAAACTTGAGATTGTTTCTTTGATTGCCAGCAGTCAATGGACTTAAACCAAGCAAATTTTTAAGTGTGAATAAATTAGCAAGTTATCCTGTGTTTCTTAGATTAAAAAAATATATTTTCGGTGGTAGCCATTTATCCTGAAACAATCAAGACATGCAAAGTACATGGAGAAACTTTGTTCTTATATATCTGATATTATCAGACATTATAAAACGAAATAGGCATAATTCGTCAGGCATAGTGTAGAGTAAAGAAAAACATAATTGACAGTTGGCGAAAAACATCATCGAAGGTCTTTAAAAAAGATTGAGCCTACGCATTAATCACAGATCTTTTTTGAAAGGTGACTTCGTAAAGAGAAACAATGTTTAAATCATTGTCTACGTCATTAGAATTACTTCGTCAATGTCTCTCAAATTTTGGACGTTGAATTCATGCGGCAAAACCTAAACATACTGATTCACAATTTAAAGTTAGACTTCACTGAAGTTACATCTACAGGTCCTTATTTGGTGAATGACAGGTGACGAATTGATGATTTATTGCGAAAAAAGATAAAGATCTTTTTATTTCGCTATATACATCGACGATAAACTCAGCAAATAACGCACAACGACATCATCTAGACAAAAAAACCCTGATTCACTTTTAATTTTGTCAATCCGCATTCTCAGCTTGCTTTATCCCTTCGTTTTTAGCGCGTAACCTGTATTTCCGATCATTACTGATCTCGTTATTGGTAAAGATGTTGTTCATCGTGGCGGTAACGTTGAAAATATTTCTGTCAACGTGGTCGCCCAGGGCGTTCCACGACATTATGGATGAGCCTGACAATTACTGTATGAAAGGTTATCTCGGGCGGCACTCCCCCGAGTCACAACGCAGTCAACGATTTTGTCACTGCTTCAGATCAAATTGTTCGATAAACTTCACGCGTTTCAATAAAGAAGCGGAGAGAGTGGGTTGTCGGTAAAATTTCTTTCTCACCTTCTTGGCTATTTCTCAAATCGCAAACAAGCGGAACCACGTTTTGTTCTGACTTATCAATCACAAAAAGGTTATAATAAAAACCTATGCAGGATAGAGAGTAAATGCAGGGCACATACTGTAAATACAGCGAAGAAACAATGTTTCTTAAAATTTATTCAAATACATGGGTTGCACTAAACATTTCACGAAAACTAAGCGCTTGAGAAAGACGTTAAAGTAATTGCTTTGGGACAATAATATTCTTTTTATCAGCATTGTCTTTTTTCGCCGTGTTTTGTAAAATTGAATTATTTAATAACACACAGTCTATCAGAGACTACTGAAATAAATAGTAGAATATTCTCAAACAAGGACAGATTACATCTAATGAAAAAGAGTCAAAACCAAAATACTGAGGGCTTATGCGGGGAGCTTTGGAAGTGAATAAATACCACCATTTGTCCCCGATGCAGAGCTTTTCACGCCTTTTAATAAACCCTTGGCCGAGGTGAAATGTTGGAATACGCTAGATGCAATGCTTCTTTTCCAGGACATGTATGAGCAGATTACATCCCAGTGCCCAACGTTTTAAGTCTGCTTTATTCTTCAGTGACGTTTTGTACAAAAAATTGAACCTGGTTTATAAACGTAACTATACTAAATGCAAATGATTATAAGACAGAACTTGTAGACGATGAAATTTGTCTGTGTGGAGAAAAGCTGTGGAGCAATATTATTTTTTCACCAAATTTTCTTACGCTCTGTATTTTAAACGTTTAAACACTTTGAAAAATGTCATTCAGATTTTGGATAAGATAAAAAATTTGACGTGTTGCAAGATCGTTTACAAACAGCACTGCACATAATGCAAGTGGTTTCATTCAAATCATGATCCTATGTTCCGTTACTGCTTCTATTACACACTCTCCAAGTACAAAGGTGGAATGCGGAATTGATTAGTGTCGAACATTTTATGTTTACGGCAGGGGTGGCCAACCTGCCCCATGTATGAGCCGCGTACCGTAAAACCCAAGTTACAAAGAGCCGCAACATAAAAATCTAAAAACACGAAGTTATTTGCAAACTACGCTTCAGTGACATCATAATTCTTTTTGTAACGACTTGCAAAAATAATACTGTACGGCACGCTAGCTACCGCAGTACCACTTTACAATATTTCTGCACCTTGTAATAGAAATAAAAAATAAAAAAACAAATATATAATTTTTCGGAAAGCTCTGAGAGTCGTATGCAAAGGTTCGAAGAGCCGCAGTTTGGCCAACCCTGGTCTACAGTCTTAAATTAAAGAAAAAATTCAGTTTCTTCTAAATTTTTCGAATAGCTTTGTCCATTTATAACTATTACGTTTTGCCGTTATAGTTGTTGCTATTTCAACATGTAAGTGCTGGCCAACCAAAATTTTGATGAAAACTAAGTCGTGTGAGCAAGCATGCTAACCAAATTCGAAATTGTTCACGTGCTGCTTTTACAGTTGTTTCAGCTTAGTCTTAACTGATTCTCTTTCATAATGTTCGCTAACTTAGCTCGGAAGAAGTAGGACGACTTAGCATTTTAGTTATTTATCGATTTCGCGAATCTTCGCCGCTGGCGCCTTTTCGGCAACTGAACAAGTACAACAATTTACTTTGCGGCACTCTCCTGTGTCATCGCGTGATCTGATTTTTTGATCAAACGACTATTCGCAGCAGCCTTTTGCTCAGTACTGAGAAAACCTCCTTATCGAAAGATCTCATTGATGTAATGGCATAGATGGAAAGTTCTTTTCGGGAAAAATACTTCGTCGTGGAGGATTGAATGAATCCAGGTATGCGTAAGCGGAAATTAATGCAAGCCCTCAACGTACAGCGTGGTATTTTGCAAACGGATAGCATGTATAATTCTCCACGTTGCCTGCAGTACACAGAAAGTCACGAAGTTGCTTACAAAACAGTCACTGAAAAAAGCAAACGTTTACTCAGCAGATGATATCAACCAAGAAAACCACTGTCCTACTCAAACTTTGCAGTGTCACCAAGAAGTCTTTTAAATAGGATATGTAGATAAGGCCTTTCTCACTTTGAAAACGTATGGGAAATTCCAAAAGCTTTCTACTGTGGTGCAGTGGACGAAAAAGCTTCCATGGATTAGCCCTGTGTCCATCATCGATTTTTATCCTGTGAAGACGTTTGTCCAGAAATGCGATTCAATTTGACCAGATGTTGAGTTACTGTGTCTATCTGATAGCACTTGATTTTGTGTTCTCGATTAAATGGAAGTGTTCAACCTTCTTTCTCTAATCGACGCTTTTCAAAAGTGTACGCCGTCAGTTTGGTTCAAACGGTTGTGAATTGTTGGAAATTGCATTCGTTCTACTGATTACTTGCTTCACGTAGGGTTATTCCTAAACTGTGGGTAGGAATACCAGTGCGGGGAGTTCTTGCAACTGTCGAAGATCTATCTGAATGTCTTCAAAGTGAGGGTGACAGCCACGGCCGACCTTGGCACAAAAAATGCAAAGAATATGTTGTGAGGAATTTGTAAAGACCAACTTAATTTCTTCATTTAAAGGGTCTAATGAAAAATGTTTTTTCAAGAAAATTTCGAGTACTGCAAACGTCAGTACTTTTTCCAGGAGTAAATATTTACTGTACACAAACGCCCTCGTGTTGGGTTTAATTGTGGTCTTCTGATTGAAATTACGCAATAAACAGACTGGAACAGATCGGTTTTCCGTTTTCTGTAGAAACAGGTGAAGTAACGCAAATTCAGAATTCGCTTTTTGTGGAAATACTGCATGCGCCCTAATGAGATAAACTGCACAGCAGTATGGAATATTTTTGAAAGCCGGCCACAAATTGATGTGAAATATAACAAAGTGCTCAAAATGTATGTAGACATTGCTTGAAAACCCTTTAAGGATTCTCGGGCCAGCAACAAAGGCTTCAGTCTATGATACAGAGGAAGTTGAATTCCGCTCTTTACTGTTGCAAAAATGACAAAAGCAATATATAGCAAACAATGGGTTTGGCCTGGAAGAGCTTCGTCAGCCTCATTGGATTTGTCTGTAATTTCAATATTTTAGACGTACCCACTAATGTACGCTATAACCAAACCGCATCTTTTCAGCATCCAACAAGTCTTTGAATGCCTTCCGTGCTTTGAACAGCTGACGTACAATCGACTGCTACGTGCTGCAAAAAATGTAAACCGGTCTGACCAGTTGCTGCATGTTCAATTGCATTTCATGTTCGTGCAAGCGAAGATCTATCTGATCAAGTTTGCCTCCTTGTCTGCTTTCACCGCTTGTCTGTTATATATCGTGCATGAAGTGATGTAGCCAGGTTTGTGAACGTAACTTGGCTGCAGATTCTTATCCGTAACAACTAAAGTTAATTTATTGACGGGACGAAGTACTAGCTGAACGTTTATTTAACACATGGAGAAACTTACCCATTTGAAAGAATCCTTCCACAGCAATAAATCAGACACTGTGATGTTTGTCGAGTATATATTTCAGTTCCTGAGCGAATATCCTCACCTCTTATCCAAACAGAATCTTTTGAGAAACCTCGCTGTAAACATTGGTTCCTAGGAAACTATATACATCCACGGTACGTAATGAAAGTCCGATGAAAGTTTCAAAGCTTTCAACTGAACAACTTCAGAATTTTGTATGTGGATGAGCTTCGTTCCTTTTGATTTGCTAACTTCCCAAAACAAATTGTTAGAAAAAGTGTTTTGATTGCTGATATAGTTCGCTGGCATTGTTGCAACAGTAACAAACGTTGAAAATTGCAATCGATCAATTAATTTTATAAATAGCTTTAACATGCCACCTTCGATCCATATAAGTAATAACTAGACTCCTTTTCAATGTGAACAAAGCTTTTACACTTCTGCAAACAAAAACTGTGTCGGACTGAAAAAGTGTCTAGTTTTTGTTTCACAGAAAACAAAGTTTCAGGAAGCTGGAAACCAGTCAATTTGGCGTTTTAAAAATTTCTTGTAAATTTACTTGTTTTAGTTATCAAGCAACAGAATATATACATCGTATAGCAATCTGTTGTGTAAGTGTCGGTTGGATGAAATATTTTGCAATAAAGAGCAGAAAACCGATTTCAGTTCAAAACTATAAAAGCTATAGGGTTGCTGCAACCTTTCGAGGAAATAATCGACAGTGCACTGCTTTCATGACATTGCGATGGTTCACAGTTGCACATAGGTATTTTCAAGGAAATAGTCTCCACAAATGCGACGATCTCTAATCAATCAGCAAATTTTTGTAGGAAATATATTTCACGCAACTCTGACTCTAGGCATACTCAGACCTAAAATCTGCAGGCAAGGTTACAAGTAACATGTTGAAGGGTTCAAGCAAAGCAGAAAATCAATTAATCTCGAGGCTTAAACGAAAAAATCAAACACAAACTGCGGCAAGTAAAAACTGGAAAAACGCCGTTCTCAAAACATGCCTTCAATAAAACTGAAAAACTATCTGGCGCTAATCGTGGAGCAACAAAGCCACAGTGACGGAATTACGCTGCAGTGGCTCTGACTCAAAACAAACCGGTAGTGGAATGTGTAAGCAGAATGACCGCGGTAAGCTTGACAGACGCAGTCAAAGGAGGGTCTTTCAAATTAAGGGCTAAACGTTTTGTAAGGAGGTGCATAAATCGGTAAATACTGTAATCTGAAAGTGTGGTGAAAAAGCGATCAAACAAATGGGCTAAACAAAATGGAAAGGAGCGTGAGAATTGTTTCACACGAGGGAGGATCATGCTTTGAATATTAATTTGTGCGTCAAGTTTGTTAAATCGGACAAATCTGGGCTGTTCAAAGAGAATTTGTTTACTGTGTTTGCTTGCTTTCTCTGTTCTTACTCTAGCCCTTCAACATTTCACCTGCAAGCATTGCTTACAGATTTACGGACTGAGGATACGTAGAGTTATGTGTAATCGATTTCTCATTAAAAACTGCATTTGCTGATTGATTAGAATTCGCCGACTTTGCGGAGACTAGTTGCTCGTAAACAGATATGAGCAAGTCTGAATCATGCAACAAAAGCAGACGACTGATTCCTCGAAAGGTTGTAGCAAACCTGGAGATTTTGAATCGTTGTCGACCCGAAGGGAGAATCCCGGCCAGTTTGGCTTTTCCTGAAATATTTCAAATGTGCTGAAGCCGGAGAGATAAGCGTATCTTCCATCTTTGTTGTATCCAGCCGCTGGAACTACGTTCACTTTGGCTTATAGATCGAGCAGCAAAACAGACATTTACGTGGCGATCTGCTTCAAACTGGGGTAGCCAAACTACGGCCCGCGGGCCGGATCTGGCCCACCGACCAGTCTAATCCGGGCCGCCAGGTTCTGGGTAATAGCCACCGGACAACTGCCACCCGGACAACTGCCACCTAGGACCATCCCCACCCAGACAACTGCTACCCGGACAACTGCCACCTAGGACAACTGCCACCGAGGACAATTGCGTTAGGACAACTGACACTTAGAACGATCGCCAACCGGGAAACTGCCATCTAGGTCATATTGAGTTTTTTGCGTTTATTGCCATTAAAGCTATTTGAACTTCACAAGGATGTAGTGTATAACGAAAATGTCTTCATCCTCTGAGCACTTTAAAGTTTAAAGAAACGTAAGTTCAGCTTTGAACCTTTTGGGTGAAGAATGTCGTACAGATATCATTCTTTGAAAATGCCCATATATATCATTCTTTGAAAATGCCAAGATAAAATTAAGCTTTGCAATGACTTACGAAACATCTTCACAAACGTTCTTAACTTAGTCCGAAGCTTAATTTTATATGGGGATTTTCAAACGTTTCACAGAAAACTCTTTTATGCACATTAACGCATTCAATCTACGCACATATAAACCTCCTTTTATTCCCTGTTATTTTACGTTGTGTGCATTATTTTACTTTAGCTTTTGATTTGTGAGTTACATGGCAGCAACAGCGTTTCAACTCACTTTACCTGAAGTATGTTTAAGCAATACTGTCTTAACAACCAGAGGTTCTCAAGCGCTCTGTCGCGAGAAGTCCTTTAGCTGTCGCAACGCTATATACCAAACAGAATTTGATAGCTTGTATGTGATGCGTAAAACGCAATATCCTGGGTGGTTGTTGTCCGGGAAGCACAGGGTGTGGTGCTAAAAAAAGAAGTGTGGAAAAGCACATAAAATCTAGCGATTTTCAACAACACTTCAAACTAATTTTCAATAAATAATTATAACGATGTATTCACCTTCATTGCACTACAAATAAAAACATGAAAAAAGTGTGGGAACACGTTCCCGCCCCACGACGCCCCTAGGGTGGCAGTTGTCCGAGTGGCAGTTGCCCTGGGTGGCAATTGTCATACATGGCAGTTGTTCTAGGTGGCAGTTGTCCTGGGTGGCAGATGTCCTAGGTGACGGTTGTCGTATGTGGCGGTTGTCCGGGTGGCAGTTGTCAGGTGGCAGTTGCCCAGATACCGGCCCGCCAAATACCTTGCACATTTTTTTCAAACGCCACGTTTCTGCAAGTGGACAGTAGTGCAACAGCATTGGCTGCTGCCTGTCACGTAAATCTCACTGTATCAGGCCCTCCAGTGGCCAGGCAGTCGCAAATTCAGTCCTCGTGTCAAAACGTTTGGCCAAGCCTGACTTAAACTGAAGGAGGCTGCTAAAGCACATGCAGAAGCATGGACATGATTAAACAACAGTGAAATGCACGCAATTTACGGAGAACCTGAGAAAGCATATAAAGATATATGACAAAGTTCAACTGGATACGTAATAAGCAGCCCGCCACAATAAACATTGGGACTGTGAACCGTAATTGAAAAGTTACACCAGAAAAAATGCTAGAGATAGTAAGTGCTACAGAAAACGTCTTAGAATCAGGAATTGGCAGAAACGCAAAAATAATTTTGAACAATCGTCGGTTGACCTGGATGGTCACGACAAATGTTTTTTGTGCATTTTCCCGAACATCTAATTGGAGTAGGTCAGTAGAGAACACGGAATGGCTCAACGCCCACAAACATGTCAAACGAATAGAATGGAGTGCAGTGCTTGGAGAAAGTAAAAATGTGGTGTTCTGCCAAGGAAACTGAAAATCACCCAAAACTCTAGACCTTATAAGTATCAGGTTGATGATGAAACCACCGCGTACGTGGACATGGTTTTTGCAAAATGAAGGAACCTGAAACCTTTGGTGTTAGAATTATGAAAATACGCTTGTCATTATCACACAATTTGATTCATTGATCACACTATCATTGAATGACAAATTCATAGCTTCTCATTGTGATTAATGTTCAGCATTTCCAGTTATTCCTATCAAATATGATCGTAAAGCAAACGAAATAAAACTTGCACTGGAGAAACGCTGCACTCTACAGTTTGGTGATTATTTTCATTTTGGTTCCAACTGTTCGAAAAAAATTGACCTTTTCATTTCGAATATTTTAGGAATCGGATTGGAAAAGCTTGATATTCTAAATGACGATCCCTTGCCATTGTATTATAGATTACAAACATGATTGAATTTCATCAAATTCTGTCAATTTTTTTGAATTTTGCTTACCTCAGGGGTCAACGTAACAATAAAGAAGGTGAACTGCATTGTGTGATAACGCGTTACGTCACGTGCCTAGAGCGTAAAATCGGGAAGTACTTCAAGAATACAGCAACGCACAAGAAACAATAAGTGAACTTGTTCTAGCGGGGAATCTCTATGGTGCTTGCCCGTTGCACTTGCAGACTTGGCGTTCTTTCCGTTGCGTGTTGGCATTTCCATATAAGGAGCCGTAACAAAACTTGAAATAATCTCTTTCCACAAAAACTTCAAATAGTATTGCCAGTAAAATGTTCTGTGTAACCAACCATTGCAAGTTCCGAGCAAAGAGTTCTTTTTTGTGAGCGAGAACTGCAAGCTCACCAAAGCGGGCATTGATACGATTCTTGACTTTGCATCTCCAGATAGACTTGTTATAAAAGAGTTGCTGCATTTTAAAGAATAGTTTGAAAAGACACAGTGAAACCAAGCTCATTGCATTTGGTCGAGGTTTTTCAAAGTTTAAACTACCATCGAAATGAAATATTTTGGTGGAAAGTTTAAAGTAACAGGAAACTGTGTTTGGAGAAACAAAAAGACGCGACAGAAGGAAGTTACAGTGGAGAGAGAGAACGCAACTTCAAGCAAACGAGGTCTTTCTTCTACTGATTGCTTTTGTTTTGCCGACGTTTCGCCCACCTATTCAATCCTCAGAGCAAAGTTTATTTTAATAACATTAATCTCTTCACCTAATATAACATAAGCGCATTTTGAAGTCCCCAAAGTTGCAAATTGTTGGCGGTGGACCCTGCACTGAAAACTTTGTTTACCCTTGCAATAGAGCATATTACGTTTTGCACGTGTCTGCGTTCAACAAGCTTTTGAGGTCTACGCGCGACCAACGTTTCAGACAAACGTACACTCAGTTACCAAAGCGTCACAGAGAGCTGGTAATGGGTAAGTGAATTCTACAGCATGAAAAAACTTAAAGTAACCGTTACTGTGTCCCAGTGACTATGACATGTAAGTCTAGGGAAGCGAGAGCGCTGTATTAGGGTGTGGTTCTCTTGCTGTTTGCGTGTAAAGGTGCGGTTCGATAAGGTTCAAAATGTTGCTGAAGGGTTCGTCTATCTTGGCGCAGCCGGCGCAACGGAAACCAAAATGGGAAGGACCACAGCAGACTTGTCAAAAGCTCTCAAGACTACTTTACGATATAGTAATTATATCTCTGACAGCTTTGTGTCTTGGCTAACATTATACGCCTTCAAATGACGGTTTTGATCAGGACCAAGCTCGATGAAGTAAATATTGCGCTTTTAAGCTGGTTGTAAACTAAAGTTTCACACTTATATAGAAACGAATTTGTATGAGAACCAGTTTGCACAACCTTTTGTGACGTGATGAAATTTTATTTTCAAATTAGCCGGATGCTGCCGTGCGAGCAGCAAAACTTTGTTGGAAACTAGATGTGCAAAAAATGACTTCAGAAAATAAAACTCAGGGACAATAGGCGTTGTTGCGTATGACGCAAGACAGATTTGCAAGTACATATATCATACGTAACAATAACCGATTCTCAACGCCATAAAAAGAAAATAGCCTACTCATCTTCATTTTCTTCAATCCTTCATGCTCATTCTTCTATACAGAGATCTTTTGATAGCGACATAGTAAGAAATAGTGCGTTGAACCAAAACAAAAATACAAATGTAATTATTTACAAAAATGCTGGAAATTTTCCTTACTCCCAAAATTTTGGAGCCCCCCGAAATCGGGGGCCCGAGGCTTAAGCCTTTTTAGCCTAATGGTAAATACGCGCCTGCCAAAAGGTTATACCTGAATGATCTTCAAATGCTTTGGAGAGTCATTTTTGAACACTTACAGCAGGGGGGCCAACTTGTCTTCGACTGCGATCGAATAGAAAATTTCTTGATAACTCACGATCGATCGGTCTGTAATAAGTCATTAGTACAAAATCTCATAAAATGCAACGTTTTTCCTGTAAATGAATTTGAATTTATTACACATTTTCCATCGAGAGCCGCGTTTTCAAGTTTCGGTTAATTTAATACTTCACAACATCACAATAGTGCTTTCTGGAATATTGATTGAAAAATGTTCTTGTCAGGTATCTTGTCAATTCAATGCAAAATCAGGAGCGATCGACCAACTGAGACTCGGCGACCGACTTGTTGGCCACCCCTAACTTACAGTATTGTGCTACTCAGCAACATATGAAGAGTAAATTAAAAACACAGTCAGAGAACAAGAATTTGTGCTCATTAAGTAGACGTAAGTTGCAATGAACCATTCATAGAATAAGGGACAAATACTTGCTACACCCTTTGTCAAAAAAAATCGGGTGTATGAAAACCAACAAATAGAAAGGTTTAGTTTTTCATATCACAAAACTATCTACCGCTTCTTCTGTTCTTCACCTTTAACTTAGTGACAGAATAAAATTATAAGCGGCTGCAAGCAGTGGCCCAACCACAGACGTCACTGTTTAGCATGCGTTGAGGAAGAGAAAATTTACAAAATAAGACATGTAATTGCCAGGTAAATGATAATTCTTGTACTCAGCATTTTTTCACATAAATGTTAGTAGCCTCGTTTTAAGAAATGAACAATAGTTTTATACTAGTTTGTTTGCTGAACAATTGTTCACTTATTTTCATGTAATCCTATTCGGATGTTCAAATTGCCCCTTTCAAGTGTAAGTTCATCTGTTAATCAGTGTAAAAATCTGGCACGTTTCTGTATAGTTTTATAAATGCAACGCACTGTATATCGCCTTGTATTATTTAGAAACTAGCTGCATACAATTTTTCAAGAAGAATGCAACGACACTTATGTCGTGGTTGATAACCGGAAAACATGACAAACTGTTCAACATGACTTTCCGTTTACCCTTTTAGCTACTCGCAATAATAAAATCGTGGTATAAGCATGGAACTCCGACTTGAAAAGTTCTCCCAATCATCCAACTTTATAAAATTTCGCACTTAACACTGAAAGGTTGTTGCCACGCAAGGAGTTGAGCTGCCAATTAAAACTGAAGAAACTTCTCGACCCTGTATCACAGTGCAATGTCAATATCAATGCTCTGAAGAGAATTGAGCACTTTTTACCCAGACATTCACTTCTATTGCTTTACCATGTATTGGCTTTTCCCGTTCCATGATTGTGGAGATATTCTTTATGATAACTGCTTTCTTGCAGACACCGATCGTCTCGGAAGAGTTCAAACTGCTACCGCAGGACCTATCCTTGGTTGCCTCAGGGTCACATCACATGAGAATATCTTGGATGGCTTAGATGTCATGTTGTTGCGCCTAGTTACGTTGTCCCTTTCACATTCTTATCGCATTTGGTAACACACCTTTCGGAATACGCCTTCTTTCCTTCCTGCCCTTGCTCCGAAATCTTTCCAACTATTCATGGCATTTTCGTCTCAGTGCATAGCTAGCCTCATGCAAAAACCAGCTTTAAAATATCTAACTCTGCTGTGTCCAACCCAACTGGCCTGCTGGGCCAAAACGTATGTCACTACCTTAACCAGGGCCGCACGTTGAATGACATATGAGGGCCGCACGTCCAATAGCTTACTTTGATCTTAGCAAACTAAATTTAGCTTAAGCTAATGTACTGAAATGTTCAAATCCTAACTGCAGTGGTAACAGACGTGATGAATTGGCACTGAGGACCACCTGCATCAAAAATGTCAATTCAAGATTATCAAAATACGACAGGTTGTCAGTATGTGAGCTACTTATACTATTGCGGAAACTTAAACAGGGCCGCACAAAACCTCCGACTGGGCCGCATTCGGTCGCGGCCCGAGGGTTGGACATAGCTGATCTAACTTAATATTGAATAAGAAACGTAACGTTTGGACATTTGCATTGGTTGTAACACTCACTCAACTACACTCTTGTGCGTGTTTCGCTTGGGTCATAGTAAATACCCAAGGCCACTATGCTCGACTTTTTCAATGCGGTTCTGTTACCACCGAGTATCATATATTCTTTGAATGCACTTCTGCCTTCACCCCACACACCACCTCCTGTTGTCGAGGATTCAAATATCCTTGAAGACGTTCTCCTTTCGTGTTTGGCGTTTACGTCTTAAACTGCAAAGGGCTAGTAAAAATGTTTTTATTGGAACATCCCGATTTACCCAGGAAATTCACTTGTACTCCAGTTTTAAGTAGACTTGTCTGTTTTTCTCTAAACACCCACCATTTCAGATAGAAATTACCAAATCTATTTTTCGCCTTTGCTTTATATGTGTGTGTATTATTATCATTCATTTACTTCTTTTGCATGTCAGTTGTGCTTTGCGCGTTGCCTTTGCCTGGTTTATTCTGTTCGTCGTCTTCACCTCCTTTCTACTATGGCAGAAATCAACCAGTGATCATTTCAGGCATTGGCCTACCATCAGTGGAATTTTCTAATAAAAATAAACAAACTGAACGAGGGCCTGCAATTAAGGCTCAAAAACAGATAATTTTCTCACGTGAGTGTATCTATTAGCAACGACGTCTTTAGGTCCAGTGCTCCTTTCCTTTGTTCTCAGGAAAATCTGTGGCAAAAATTAGCGTAGGATCCAAGACGCTTTTTGCTGAATACAAGGAACAGGCTTCTCGCAATATCAAGTGGCTTCACGTTTCAGAATGGCAAATAAGGTGCACATAAATTTAAGAAGCGCATGTGCAATTTGTAAGGTAGTTAACCTTAAAGCACACCTGGTCAAGTGGACAGCGCTTGATCAGCAAAAACAAGTAATCTTCGAAACAAAGCAACATGTCAGATGCAATCGCTTTGAAAGAAGGTGTACTTCTCTCGTTGCTGTTATTTGCAAACTTCAAAACAAAACTTATTTAGACATCACTAAATCCTCATGAATAACTATTAATAAAATCGTTTTTGGAGCATAAAATTGGGATAGACTTAACAGTTTCATCAACACTAAAAAAGCCTTCAAAAAACTGTACATTTTTATTTTGAGACGTTTCGGATTATTCTTAA
>JGI24021J15306_10000285_pt1 | contig 34215 bp, 20 predicted proteins | sample Ectturendosymbi1_FD_15306 | JGI IMG/M metagenome (IMG submission 15306)
GATATGTAGAATAATATTCTGAGCATTTGCACATGGCGTGAAGTCAGAAATTTCGCAAGTCAGACATTTCGCTTGACACCGGCAGTTGGGGAAAGTGCAAAAAAACACAAAAGCAAGGTGTTGGCCGACTAAAGCAAAGTAGCCTACCTACTAGGCAAATGTTTAGACAACTTATTTGAATAAAGACTATTCCAAAACTAATTTACTTCCATTTGAGCCATGCTTTGTCAATTGACCTCATCCATGGATACTATTGAAAAAAGCTCAACGAAACCACTCAGGTTTTGTTGTTCAATGACTTTTGGTCCAATGTGCAGATGCGCAACTATATTGGTATCACTGTTCATTTCAAACAAAATGCTATGTGCTGTGCTTTCAGATGATCCCAAGGCCATCACACAGCAGAAAACATCGTATCCCACAATTTGAAAACATAGTCAACAAATTTGAAGTTGCTAGCAAACGAGTTTTCAACGTTGCTGGATGAATGCTCTAGACTGATAGATGTGATTTTACTGAAAAAAGATTCGAACCGTGCTATCAACTGTAACAACACATTTAAAACATTATTTTTTGTTTATTCAAAATTTAACTATTTGATGCACGTCATAATTGACGGGGCATAGAGGCGAATCGCCCCACTGGCAAGCTAAATGTAAAAATTAGGCCACCACTTAGCGTATATTTCAATTTTAATGATCTTTTGGATTTGAATAGGTTGAAGTTTTTTTGCATTTTACGGAGTATTCCGTTGAAATTTTTGGGGTTTAATTATAACCAACTATCCATACCCTTATTCACAATCAATTGTCAACAGAGCAGGATTAAAGGATAAGGGGGCCCCGGGCAATTTTTAGTGGAGGGCCCCTATGACGTAATTCATGACGTCATCGTTTGTAAAAGTCATGTTTTCGCTGATTAGCAAGTTTCCCGTTTGTTTTTTCTGGTAGTCGAGAATGTGCTCACTAAAATTTACATACAGTTAGCTGCGAGAAGAGAATTTATGATATGAATACTAGGGTGTATTTTTACTAAGAACAAATATTTCGCAGACTAGAGAGCGACTCAGCAAGAAACAACATTCACCCGAGCAATAAGCAGAAACCTGAGATTACAAACAAAACCACCGGAAAAAGAACATGTCAATATGGTCAGCCAGACTGAGCGTGAGACTTGTTTCCAAGCTAATGTCTTGATTGTCACCTTAATTTTCAGGTGCTCTGTTTAACGCCAGTGCTTTAACGTTGCTGCTTGAAAGTTTTGCTAGAAAAAGCGATGCAGTAACGGTGTTTCAGCAAACACTGCCAGATCCTTGCGGTTTTTCTTCTTAGAAGCTTTGCGCTTTTCATAGCTCCTGATGTCCTGATGGCAGTGGCGTACCCAGAAAATTTCCGAGGGCTGGGCAAAGTTTCGTCACAATAGTGTGACGTCACAAATCAACTTTAGAGGAAGTGCCGAAGGCACGACCATTCTAGGGGGTCCCAGGGCATGCCCCCGGGAAAATTTTGCAAAATTACATCTAAAAATACGCATTTTTCTGCATTCTGGAAGCAAGATTTAGTATAATGCTTTTACGAGACATGAAAGGCGGGTGAGACAGAAAACTGAACTTTTGTTGTCTGAGGCTCATGAAAAAAAGAACATGCGTGCTTGGATGTTACAAGTTTTAGACATGTATCGCTTATCGAAGACGCTTATTGAAGTTTGTGGGCTCAAATCTCACGCCAGCCGAAGCTTTTTTCTGGTGTTCATTGTTACCTGTATTAAGTTACTTGACAGCCACGTGTGAAGGAAATTTGTCAGTGAAAGACTAAAATCGTAAAATGAAAATCAAGCAGAGGAAACGACCAGTAGTCGTAAAAATTTGCGTTGTGTATGTCAGTGACCAGAAAACAAAGTCAGTTTATTTTAAATTGAGGCCCTTGCTCCCCCTTAGTTACGCCACTGCCGAATACTGTTTGTACATTTTTTTATTTTTAGCGTCTGAGGGGGGNCATGGGACAGTGCCCCCCTCCGTACGCTAGTGGCTGTCACAGTCCACAGATATCTTCACGAAGTTCAGTGAAGTTAATTGGCAATTGCAGGGGAATGGTGTTAACCTCATTAAAGCCAAATGAGCATTCTTCACCTTCTTGTCCAAGTTTAATGCTGTTCAAACGAAATCGAGCCCTTCATGAACTCTAACGGTTTCCAGATCATTAACTCTAACAGTTTCCGACTGCTAAATGAGTTAATTTACTAAATTAAGTTTTATAGTGAAGTGCATCTTTGCCCTCATTCTTGTTTTAATCATTTTCAAACATCCCAATTCCCAAACATACAATACGAAAGAATTGTGTTGATATGTGTGCTAGGCATGGTAGAGGGGCGATATAAATTTGTCAGAAAAAGGGGTGATAGCCAAAAAAAGGTTGGGAAACACTGGTTTAGGGCTATGCTGCCTAACTGAATGCTTAACCGAGATTTTTGGTTGACCAACCGAGACGCCAGGACAAAGCCTTTAAACCGGGTCTGTCCTGGTTAAAACAGGACGACTGGTAAACCTAAATGTACATAGTGTTAGAAGGTTACATTTTCAAGCAAATATCTGCAAAGCTTTTGCCGAAGAAAAAAGCAGCACTATTGTGAAGACTTAGTTTTAGGATGGGCTGTTTTGCAAAAGACTGTCTTCAACCATTAGTAAACAGGATTTCAATCAAAACGTTGGAGAACTATTCGCTTAGCTATATATTGACCTATAGCTCAAAAAATAAGGACTTGGCTGGGAATCAAAGATAAAATATACATTTATCCTCACTTCTTGTAATGTCGCGACAACGGTGACCAGCAAAGCCAAAATATATTTTTTCGTGATTCTTACACTTTGTGCTTGTGCTGAATACATTGGATCGTAAGTCATCTGATTTACTTGAGTTTAACCAAACACATAATGCAGCAATATTTTGATGCAAGTGCGCAACTTTTGCTTTACAGGCAGGCCCGTAGCCAAGGGGGCATTCGGGGGCAGTGCTCCCCAATTTCATTGTCTTCAGAAAAATTTGTTTTATACATAGAGTAAAAACTATAATCTTGTCCCCGTAAAAATGTATTTCCCCCAACAACTTAATACCTGATAACACCTAGTTTTTCTGGACATTCTTTTCGTGTTAATCATGTGAAACTTGTAAATTTTTACCAATTCACCGTTGTGCGTTTTTATTTCTTTTTAATCTCAAATCTATTTTTGTGTCGTTGTGAATGTAGAACTCTTAGAATTAAACTTTTGACATTAATTTTACCCATTTAAAATGTGATGTTCAACCTGAAAAATTGATTGTGGAAAGACTGAGCTAAGTTGCATCACATATAAAAGTCACAAGACAACAGTCAATAAACGATCAGGTATGCAGAAATTACATTGTAGGCTAGACGGGTATCTATGCAGGGGCCAACAAGGGGAGATTGAGAGGATGCATCCACCACCGGGTAAGTGGATATTAATGGAGATTTTGGTAGGGGTGTGGCTGCAGGCATGATGCGCTGTAGCATTGAAAAGATTTGTAGCTTTTACAAAGAGCGGAAACGTGCAAGAAAAATATTTACCGTCTTTGTAACGTTAAGCAACTTGAAAAAGACTTCAAATCGCGCTGTAAAACACACCTCTTATCAAATACATGAAAAGTGAAGTGTTCTACTATAAGACTGATATGCACGTGCGACCAATGCGATTCAGCATTTCGTGCACTCCAACTGACAGTTCTGATAAAAACCCAATTGATGTATTAGCGTGATTAGTCTTGCTTTTAAAACACCTCTATGAACAAGATTGGAAATCTGTATTTATAAAACTTTACTTCTGCATCGACTCGATGATGTCATTGATTTCACACTAAACTGTCCTCCACACATTTTACAACAAAATCGCGCCCATGGATGCAATCATATACGTGTACTGCTATGTTTAATATTCTGTGCTAACCATGCAACTTCCACAGCACTGCAAATTTAAACTGAAACACCATTTTCCGTACACAATTGTGCCGGCCGCACATGAACGAAAGCAGCTTTACAAAGTGAAAACAATTCACATGACAACGAACTGGTTCTAACCACGAATTCCATCTTGACACACAGACAAGTAGGCTGTTGATAGCCAACTAGTTTCATCGAAATCATCAAAATCTGTTTTTCAGTTGGTACCTTTCAATTTAAAGTATGTCAGTGTTACCCAATCTTTCACTGGTAATGGAATTGCTGGTAAATGTTTTCACTAATATCATTTTTGAAAAATTTCTCTCGCATGAAGCACTGGTGACGGGAAGAGTTACAGCTACCAGCAACAATCAAACGCAGCTTTTTAAGTAGTTATAAATGACAAAAATTGTTCGAGCGATATACGCAGCTTCGACTCCTTCCGAAGCAAATTCTTTGCCAAAGTCATTTCACGTTTTAAATCATTTTCACTAAATGATTAAGATTTGTGAATTCTTTCAAGTGTGTTTCTGATGGAAATGTTTGACCTCCGGGACAAAGAGCTGAAATACGCGAAAGAATTGCTTCTGAATCATTACAGAAAATCCTGACAAAATTCTATGAGGTTGCAGGACATGTGGGTAGAGTTAGCTTGTTGTCACGAACCACTTACGTAAGATGTTTCGGAGTCGTATACACAAGGCAGCCGAATGCAATACCACAGCCAAGATAAATTGAAATAAATTAACTGAAACCAATTCCTATGGCTTTCACAAACCTTTTGCTAATGGGACAGGCAACAATCTGCTGACAGTAATATCATCCAGCTCCATCTCACACTGAAATGCAGGAAAGATCAATCTTCCACTTCTGTGTCTGTTTCTTAGTTTCGAAATGGATTTTTCAACACTACGACCACTGTCTGACTAAATTTCACGCAGGATCCGAGGAAGCCCTGATGTGTGTCGTCACAAACAACTCTAGTTACCCGACCGTCAAAAACAACAGCACGGCTTATCATGCGTTTGGAAAACATTGAATGCAGGCTAGAGGGTTTCTAAATTATCGTTTAAAATATTGCTGGCCGAAAGTTATCTACTGCATGTGTCTAAGGTTGTCAGACGGCCGGTATTTTACTGCTATTTTAGCAGAGGCCGGTAAACGGCCGGTATTTTGAAAATCAGTGTCTGAAACCGGTATTGTGAAAATAAATAGTTTGCCGTAACTTCAAAAAGAACTAACGCAGAATTTCTCAAATTATAGTGACTCTTGTAGTAAATCTTGTCAGGACAGTTTCTTCAGCGAAGTTTATGTGCTGCTGTTGTCGCAATCCTTAGTGCGGTTGTCACGTCACACACACACACACACCGAAATGTAACGAAGCAGCCAAAATACGGGCAAATTATTAATTGTGGCATAACGCCACTGATTGTCTCTCTGTTTTACCTGTGCCTCTTGGGAATTGGGACACAGCTTAGATCTGGCGCTGTTGACAAAATGGCCGCTATTTTTACACAACGCATTTGGCAACCCTGCATATGTCAACCAAACGAACTCAAACGGGAAATTAAGAAAAAAAAATGGGGGTGGCAAACGGGGGGCCAAGCAAAAATCTGGGGGGCCATGGCCCACCCACCCTTAGAATCGCCACTGGCGTTAGACATCACTGCAACACAGAAATTTCAACGTAGCCCACCACGTTGTGCACAATATGCAGCTACCGAAGACATCTTGATGCAGACAGGTGACTCTTGTTGCCATGAAAACGAAATGTAGTAGCAGGCTTAATGTAGAATATGACTTGATCTGTGCATGACCATGAACTGAGCCTCGAATATCTGTACTTTCTATAACAAGGTCACAATCAGCTGATGATTTTTTTAGGGGGAGCACAATGATTGTAAGCTGATGTTGCACCTCACAACTAAATATGTTTTTGAACATTTTCAAGGGAGAAATTGCCCAGCTGTCCACCTTCGTTGCAGCTCTGCTTTCGAACAACAAACAAGCACGGTCTTCGCATTGTTTGCCCTAACCGTTGTTTTATTAATACTCTGGGTCCCCATGCGCGCCAAAAGTTTGGCGTGCGAAGTAATGGTCGGCCATAACTTCTGCAAAGGATTGAGCTAGAGAGTCAGCGAAGGCATTATCGTATCCGGAAGACAGCATCGGATCTTTTGAGGTAGGTTGTGCGCACCTTTGATGTCATTGTGATGTCAGAAACTGGTTTTCGCGCATGATAGGAAAACCGGTTGCGTCCATTCAAACAGCGATAGAACTCAAACCGAACACGTTGGAAACATATTTTCTACATAAGAACTATCGCTAGGGACCGTAGCTTTACGATGATGAATAAAAAATACAAAAAACGTTTGATGGGGCTTCAAACGGTGCAATATCCAAATATTTTAGGGGATTTTTCCGGTTCAAGCTTTTTTGCTGCCAGTCAACACTCAGCAACCCAACCAAAGTTGCAGAACAGGTGTATTTGGGTGTCTTACAACATCACATCAAAGTTCAAGACGAAATATTGACAGGAAGGTTTTATTCTTGAAGAAAATAAAAAATTCCACTAGGTGCCCGAGCTCGTTTTTGGGTCTAATTTTGGTCATAACTCCCCAACCCCTTAGGCTAGTAGGGTAATCAAGGTCTCTAAAGCTTAGAATAGCTACTAGAACATTTTAAAGAACAAACCAAGTAATTACCGCTAGTGTTTTTTCTCAGGACCCCAAAACGTGATCTGGAACTCAAACTACCCAACCCACACTTCTTTACCCCCAATTTCCCCAAAAACATCCCGAACTCACTTTTTGAGAATATCCTGTTCTTAGGTTTTTCAGACGTCGGCGAAGTGCAAACACCGGATCGGAAACGCTAAATGGGATGCGCGGAACGAGGTTTTTCTTTACTCTGAAAATGTCCAAAAATTAGTACAGCAAATGCACAAATATGGACTTTTCTCAATCATTTCAAATATGAAGGTATATTTTGTCACGTTCATTGGTTTAATTGCTTTCTCCCACATCCAGGGATATTCTCACTGGCTTTCTAACCCGATCCGTTCTGGAGTTAGTCAAGTCAAATCATGTTTACTCTGCAAGTACTCAACAATAAAATGCGTTTCAATAGACGAAGCTTAAACAAACAGCACAGGTTGGGCGAATAACGGCCAAAGCTGTCACTGAATCAATCAAAACTCTCATTTACAAGTATGTAAAAACGTGAGATTTATAACTTTCAGCTCAGATATCAAATGCATATGTCCAAAATTGCTACTGAAAAAAGCCTATGTTATTATACTGATTTCATTTGCAGAACCTGCATTGATCAATTTTTCTTGTTTCAACAAGCTTTTATTTGACACACAAATGTGACATTTGTTTTTTACTTTCTACCTCAACATTTCCTAGTTGAAACAATTGCATTTAGACACAGAGCAACACTGTTCTTTCAACATCGTTTTCCTAATTAGTTGTTTTTCAGATTGGTGGCTAGAATTTAGAATGTAGTGTAATTAAGCCAAAGACATAGAATTATCTTGGAAAATAACTGAATGAAAGAACAACTGACCTCATAAAAATTAGTATTTCATTAATGTTAAAGTATTTGTGTATGTACACTTTATTCAATCATAGGAATAACATCAGAACAATTCTTTATTGAACATTGCTGCATTTTCGTATATGCTCTTCATGACTTGTGCATGAAGCTTTACTGCTTTAATTTCACACACACAATGGTTATGAAATGTTTACTTCAAAGTATGAGCTGCTTTTCATATATAGCGCACATTACTTGCTTAGTGTTTATTTAGTTAAGTTTTGTGTTGTTCAATTCAGCTATATTTGACTCTTGCGAGCTTTTCAAGCTTTTGGTAACAATCTTACTTTAGAGAAGCTGATGCAGTCCATTTAAAATATGGAAAGCATTATGGGTTGAAATTTCAGTTTCTTTTCAAAAATCTTTAATTCATTTTGTAACATTTATGGAATAAAATACCAAAATACCAATGATTCAATATCTTGGTGTTATCTTTGTTTTGTATGTTTTGTCTTTGTGTCATTTATTGAATTGTTAGCAGTTTTGGTAATTAGGTATGCAAACAACCATTGTGACCCTACAAGAAAGCAAGAAGTTATCACACTTTTTGATGCTTTATTATCAAACGGTGTCTTTAAATCTAGTTTTTAGTTTTAATTTCTGCACTTGAAGTTGCCTGCAAGAAGAATCAATTAGATATCCTTGCAGACTTTTGTGTTTACGGAATCTCTGTGAAAATGCAGAGTGTACGATTAGCTTCCTTCTTATGAAAAACAGAAGAAAGGTTTTCTATGACAATGAGCAAATCCAGCAATTTAAAGCTATCTGAATGTTTTGCCTCTTTTTAGTATTGCTTGTACATACCAGCTAATAGCTGCTCTGTAAGGTTTTCTGACCAACCACTTTTATGTTCTTGTGCTATCTGACCAACCCTTGCGATATGGCCCACGAGTCTGAATGAAACACTCAAATGGAAATAAATTATCAAACATTTTTGAGATTTTTTACACCTTTAAGGTATTGGACATAACTTTCAAATTCATATCTTTCTCATTTTTTTACTGAAAGAGTCAAGTGACGGAAACAACTTGCTGTGAACATTTTTGTGTTTAGTATTAAACAACATGTAGAAAAAATATTTGATTTTATTTGACTAGACATTGACTCGAGCTTGCAAACCAATGACTCGACAGTTCTTGTGACTCGACTCTGACTCAGCCTCAGCCAAATCATGACTTGACTCGAAAACATTTTGGTGACTCTGACTCGACAAATATGACTCGAGCACATCACTGCTTCTAGCACTGGTGGTTGGAACGTTGTGGCCTAAAACAACAAAATTAATTAGTAATCCTTTTGGGGTTAATTAATTACCGATAAACACTTCCATAACTTTTTTCCTCTCATTATTTTCATTTCAAATTTAATGAAAAGTTGTTAGACACCTACCAGGGAAACCTGTTCTGCAGTTTTCAGATGTTTCGTGTGTGTTGACTGGGTACATGTTACCCTTCAAAAACCCAAAGAGGTAATAATTATAACTCCATTGTCGTAGAGCGATTCATAAAAACCTCCATCGTGCAACCTTGCTTGCAGTGAAAACTCTTGTTATAACAAACCTAATAAGACACTTAAAAGCAAAACAATTGTAAATTTAGGGAAAGCACAAAAACCGTCAATCATTTTTCTTTTCACCGCCAGCAGCATCTGAAAACATATTGGTATGTTACGGTGGAAGAGAAGTACTGCACGAGAAGATATTTTCGCATGAAAACCTAATTGCAATTACGGTTATCCTTTGCTTGTAAACATCAACTTCATTTTGAGCGTAGGATAGAAAGATTAAAATATTATAATATAACTTGTTGTTTTCCCTTTTCTCAATCAATATGAACTTCAACAGTCAGATATAAATTTGAATAAATGAAAAGGGAACCAAAGTTTCAATGCAAGTAAAATAAAAAATATATTTGTTTTTTCCAAAAAAGTCATCAGGTACGGTTAACACACGAACAAGATTTCATGCAAAGCAAAAAAAAATTTTTTCATACCCATGATTTCAAGTTGGCATTCTGTTGAGTTGTGTATACAAACACTCTCCCCTCATCGTATCTCGGACCGACGTATAATGGTGCTCCAACAAATAGGTCATCTTTGCCATCCTTGTTTATATCCACAGAGAGCAGGGATCCCCCAAAGTAACTCCCAGGTTGACGGTGACTGCGAGAACAGTTTTCACAGTGGAACGGAAGGATTAGATGAGGATCCGAATAAACCCTCTTGTTGAAGTGGTACAAAAGTACCTGAAACGTCAAAAAAGTTCATCACATTCAAATTGCTCTTTTTCAATAAACATCAGATTTTTTTAACCTCAGCAAAAACAAAAACGTTTTTTTCATTAAGCCATTGATTAACAATTTCGGATCCCTAAAAATGAGACCACTTGAACGTCAAACGCTGAAAAAACACAACACTTCATGAACTGTCGAAATGAAAGAGGAAGCAAAACAACAACATCAGAAACTGCCTGAAAAACGACCCGAAAAAGCAAGCACTCGCGAAAGTGGAATTGAGAGTCCAAGCGACACAATATGTGTGCTGAAATCAGCAACCCTTCAGTAGTAGTTTAACCATTACACTCGATAAAATTCACATATCATTTGATGGAAGGAATACTCAAAACATTATAAAATGCAAAACGCTCTTCAAACCTGAAAAGAGAAAGTTCATGGTTATTTGTAAAAAATAAATGAAAAACTTACGGCGCCGTGCATGTAATACTTCGGCGCTCCGGCAGCAACGTACTCCTTTGAAGGTTCGTCGTAGATTCCGCTTGTCAAAGAATAACCTGCGAAAAAAGCGAGTTGCTCTTTCCGAAGAAAATCCACAAACATTTTGAGATATCGTTTTCCTAATTCATTTTTTGTGTTTTCTTCGGTATCGGGAATAAAAATCTGTACATGAATAAAGATGGCACAAATTGGCTTTGCACTTGGTGAAATAAGCATAACACATTTTGTGCAGACAGCCTACTTTTCCAAGAATTAAAAAACAATTGGGAAATCAAATTTTCAGATAGACGTTGAGTACGTGGCTCCGCGAACAAACCTCATATTTGACAAGGTTAAGAAGTTTGATGTGTATGTGACTGCAGCACATGTTCACTCTGAAGAATTGGGGTGAATGCTAGGACAGAAAAGAACACTGGTTTTGTACAGGGAGTGGGTGAGGCTTAAATTCCTTCGACGATACAACCAAGAGCTACAGTTAGGAACCTCTAGTGAGTTTTTGAAGTACGTTCTTAAGTTATATCTTTCATTTTATTCCACCAATTTCCAGATGCATGTTTGGAGATGAACAATGGTTCCGGCAAGGGGTGGGGTGTCGTCCCAAAAGATCAAATTGTCCCTGCGCGTGACTTAGTGAATGATTGGAACACGGCTTGAGTTACAAGAAGGGTGATGGTATGTTTTTATATTGTTCAGCTATATTTTGATAAGGCAACGACGGATCGTGAATGTTTTGTTGGCCATACCAAGATACAAACCGCGAGCAGGCAAAAGAGACTTTCAGTGGCGCAGCATAAAGAGAAAGTTTAAGTTTGATTGCACTGAGCAATAAGCCGATCTAAAACTAAAAAGGAATGAGTACAACCATCGGGATAGGTCAGGTTGGAGTCTGTTCGGTCCAAACAAAAATATGCCACACACTGCTCAAGAACAGAAACCTTCAATTTCAAGGTTTTCGTTACGCAAATGTGCCAGCAAGCGGGCACCTGGCAATTATTTATAAATTCGTTTTGGTAATCTGCAGTAACATTGGAAAATGGTCCCGTTGTCGACAATAAATGGAATCTGGCACAATCAAAGCACGCAAGACATCAGAGTGGTAAAGAGCCTGCTGGGCTCAAATACCAAACAAGTTTAAATTTGCCGTAAATAATAAGCTGTACGGAATACACGAAAAGAGAAATGTTGGTGCACAACACCAGCGCTGATGCAAAGGAAGTGCTTCACTGTTTTGAAGTTTTCAAAAAGAATGAAATGTTATGTAATATTGAGCTATATTTTTTACACATTCACGTTTCAAACATCAGGATAAACACGTGAAGTCCTTAGAACAAGAGGATCAATTGAAACCTGGAAATTTTTCAGTCGACAGTTTCTCTGCACAGCACATCCATTGTCAAAGAAAGGTCAAATTCAATCGTGATAAAGCGCTAGCATAAGATAACAGGGTACAAGCAACTTAGCCCCTTAAACCGAATTTACAAAACCGAGTTATACATGTGTGGTAAATGCTGCAAAACAAGAATGAAAGGAAAACTAACGATAAATACCATTTGAAGGTTTTCTTGAGTTTTAACGTCTATTATTATTATGTTTGGAGGGTTGGCGCTTCGACATCACTGCTCTTTTAGCGCCACGTCTCGCTTCTGGGTAATCAATGCTTCAGATGGTTCGATGCGTTTCGTCTACAAACAGCTGAACCAGTCGTGAAGCGTCGGAGTGTTGAAGAATCTCCGGAATATTTATATTGATGCCCATGTTTTTCAGGCTCGCTAGCAGTGTTTCGCGTTGTGCGTGGTATCTAGGACAGATCAATAGAAAGTGAGCAACAGTTTCGGGTATTTTGCATACGTCACATAACGCATCTGGATGGAGCCCCATCCAAAAAAGATGGAGGTGCAATTTGCAGTGGCCCATTCTCAACCGAAACAACGTGGCTGTGTCTTCTTGGACTAGTCGCAAGTCTTCTTTCCGTCGTCGGGGACAGATGGCTTTGTAGGATGTCCCCTTCGGGTCACTTTGATACCTGGCATTCCAAACGTGATCGTAGTGGTCGCGCATGTGCTGGCATATATCTGCGAAGCTCACGCAGGTGTTCACGATTTTGTGACGAACTTGATCGACGTCCTGATATCGGAAATTGGATGTAGCCATTTTGGCCAAGGAATCTGCGATTTCGTTTCCAGGTATACCACAATGGCCTGGAACCCACATAAACACTATTTCGCGTCCAGTATTTGCGAGAGTTGAGCACAGGAGGACGATCGTGCTGGCGAAGACGTGGGTGGTCCCGCACTGGCTACCCATGGTTTGTAATGCGCTGAGATTGTCAGTGATGATCAACACTTTTGGTATAGCGTAGATAAAGACGCAATAAAGAGCACGAAGAATACCAAACAGTTCTGCACTGAAAGACGACGCGTTAGGATTGATTGTAATCGACTGGCGTATATTTAACTGCTCGACGTATATGCCACAGCCCGTAAGTGATGCTGTTTTTGACCCATCGGTATAAATTGCATGATGCCCACTCTAGCATTCATGTAGTGTGGACAGAAAAAAGGCACCACAGTCGAGGGTCCAGAGTGTTGCGCGATGTTCAAAACAGAGAAGTCCAGTAATGGAAGGTGAAGCAACCAAGGTTGGGAGTCGAAAATCCGAATGACATTTGCCTGAAGCAGATCGCCAGTTACGGTCGATTTGGGCAGCATATTGAAAGAACAGAAATGCGCAGAGTCCGGAAATAATTCCCGCCAACAATCTTCTATAATGGATTTAGCGGGATGCGTAGTAAACGTCAGTTGGTGAGCTTTATATTTAGAGCACAGTAATTGATGTTTCAAATCCAGAGGCATCTCGTCGCATGCGTGCTGGAAGCACAGTATAGGTGAGCTCCGCATGGCACCCGTGCACAGCGGCAGCGCTTCATTTTGAATTTTAACCAGTGGATCCACTAAGGATTTAGCGGAGAAAAAATACGCCTCCATGCCATATTCCAAGACCGATCGCACGAAACATCTGTAGATGGTGAGGGGGGGATTTGCTTGCCCCCCTGGAAGTACTTCTTAAGAACCTCATCATATTCAACTGCTTGTGGCATTTGGCCACGACGTTGTGTATATGGGCTTTGTACAGGCCTTTACTTTGAAAAGTAACCCCCAAATACTTGTACTCCCTCTTTAATGGAATAGGAACATTGGTTAGTGCCAACCTCACCGTTGGTGGTTTGCGCTTCCTGGTGAACAAGGCGGCCGCCGACTTCGATGGCGAAATGCGGAAGACAGAATTTATGCACTATGTGGCAACTTTTGATAAAGACTCTCGACAGCGTGCTTCGAGTAACTGAATATCGGAACCACTCTCCCCAAACCAGAAGTCATCAGCGTGTAAGGCCGAGGGAGAGAACACATGACGTCTAAAATACATCGTTTATCATGACAGAAAACAAGAGCGGACCGCGAATACTTCCTTGCGGAGTGCCATTTTCAGGCTCCTTGATACAGGATAACGAGGAGCCGACTCCGGCTTGAAAAGTCCGGCAAGAAAGTAAAGACTGAATGAACCGCAGCATTTCCCCATTTATCCCCAACGCCAACAGTTTTGACAAGAGCACTGTTTTATTCACCATATCATAAGCGTTTTCAATGTCAATGAAAACTGCTAATACGTTGTGCTTATTAGCCAACGCTTGCTGTACTGCATCATGTAAACGCACGATATGATCCATTGTTATGCGTCGAGCACGAAATACCGACTGATTTATATCGAGTAGGCTGTGATACTCCAGATACCACTTAAGACGTTGTCCGACCATTTTTTCCATTATTTTACAAACGTGGCTAGTGAGAGAAGTTGGCCTACGTGACGAAGGCAGGTGTGAGGGTTCGTGTGACTTTGGAAAGGGCAGGACTATAGAGTGCTTCCAGCTTGGGGGCAATTCGCCAGAACACCAGTATCGGTTGAATAATTGGAGAACTACTTGGGGAGAAGGTTTCATGTGTTTAAACATTTGGTAGCAGATATTGTCGTTTCCAGGAGCCATATGAGGAGCGCCCTTAATGACGGTCTGCATTTCTGTTAGAAAGAATGGGTCGTTTTAATCTGGAGTCCGTCGGAACGGTGCGTTGCATATGGAGTTGTAGTGCAACCTGCAATTGTGTGAGGTTTGGTGAAAAATGCTGATGGACAGTGCGTATCAACGTTGCACGAAGCATAATGAATGGCTAAGATGTGAGCTTTGTGTCGATCGTTTCTGCCGGTGATCCCGTTGTGAGTTAAAGCAGGAATGTAAGTAGAGGCTCGCTTACCAGAGAATTTGGCTATGGTTATCCAAACCTTGGCCAATATCGAGTTGTTAGTTATACCACTGCAGTAGTGTCGACAGGAAGTTTCCTCAGCTGCCAAAATTTTCCTTCGAGCTTTAGCTCGACACCGCTTGAAAATAATTATGTCGGTTTGTGATCGCGTACGCTTCATTCTATTGAACGCGTGCTTTTTGTTTTTTTATAGCACGATCACACTCCGCAGACCACAACGGAATAGAGATTCTTTCTGAAAACCTCGTTAGGGGCAAGGCTGCTGTGGTTTCTTGTAGGATGCTAGTTCCAAGTAAATGATNCGTCTCTATCAAATCAGTGGATATGGACGACAGTGATATGTCGCACAAGTCGCTGAACCGTTGCCAATTTGGCTTCCTAAAATTCTAACGCGGAATGTGAGTTTTGATCGGAGGATCGGCACCTCGTATTGCTATCTGGACGATCGAGTGATCACTTCCGATAAACCCATTGACGACAGTCGCATCACATCTGGAGGCGATATCCGCCGAGACGATGGACAGATCTAAGACACTCCACTCATATTGTCCACTTAGGGAGTAATGGGTGGGAACGGAAGTATTTAGAACGACCAGGTCATGAGTTTCGATAACTGAAAGTAGAGCACGGCCGTTACGGTTTGCACTGAAACTGCTCCACATGCCGTGGCGAGCGTTGAAATCACCGAACAAAACAACTTTTCTAAATCTTGACAGAAAATCAAGACTATTCGTTTGCATGTGGTGAGAAGGTAGATTATAGACATTGAAGATCGCATAACCGCCCACGGTGACCCCGAGGACTTCCATACGAGTGCTCGGGCCAGCAAGCTTAACTTCTGAGAATCCGAGTGATGTTTTTATGCAAATCAATAGTCCACCACCTTTGCGCAGCATGGTGCAGTTCTGAAAGACTGGGTGATATTTCGGCATAAGGTGAGTTTCTTGAATGCAAAGTAAGTCGGGCAGCGCTGTAAGACCGGCTACGTGCTTTTTGAGTCCGGACGTTTTCTGCAGATGGACCTTACATTCCATTGCATTACTATGAGAGCCATTATGTGGCAAGACATTTCAATTGTTCCAGATCCACCGGCAGTCCCATTCTCCCACCGGCCGCCTCAGTAATGATTTTAAACACATGGACTGTCTCGTTGCGATTTTTGGCTGCTATGGTTTGCCTAATGACTTCATCCAGGAACCCCTGGAAATGTACAAGGTTGCCAAAGAGTACGTTGGAATTATTTACTTGCTCCGTGATTACAGTCTCGTGGTCGTCGGACCGTACCCGTCTGCAGGGCCGTGACGCTGCGTCCGCTCGCAGCTGTGTGACTGTATTGCTAGTCTGCGTCAACGGCGGAAACTCGTTATCCAAGGAGAAGTTCGAGAGAGAAACTCGTTCTCTGAGAAGTTCGAAGGAGCGACGAAGACTGACGCCTGGACCTGTTCACACGTTTCAGCATAGGTCGGATGCTGTTTTGATGTGTAGTACTTTAGATTCTCGCATGTATGACACTCTAGGGCACTGCTTGCTTGTGACAGAGTGCTGACCTCGACAATTGGGACATCGTGACGTAGTTGCGGTGGAGTCGTTCCAGTTATGATCCCTTCCACAGTTGGAGCACCTGAGCTTACTTTTGCAATGGCTACTTACATGACCAAAGCGATTGCAACTGAAACAACGGATTGGCTTCGGTATGTACTGACGGACCTTGAAAATTGGGTAACCTACTCGGACTTACGCGGGAATCTCCATAGTTGAGAAGTGCAGTAGGACAGTTCCCGTGTCCCCAAGTTGTGTCTGCACTCGTAACCTGGACGCGTTTGACAAATTTCACGTGTTGAGCTTGCAAAGCTTGCATAAGCTCACCTGTCTTCACTTCTACGGGCACGCGGTATATTACACCGTTAGCCGACGGTGGTGGTAAGAGCGAAGCTTTCACGGGAACAGCAGCTTTCCCATTTGACAGGCTTGTGCTACTGAGCAGTGTCTTAATTTGCTGCGCCGTCGAGCACTTAATCGTCAGGTTGCCATTGCCCGAAGGGGCACAAGAAAGATAAGCCCCGATACACTTTCTTAAGCAATTGTCAATAAAAAGTGGGCTGTAGGCCCGTAAGTTCCGGTCGGACTGACTCTCGTGAATAACTAGCAGTACGTCTGCCACATTATCCTGTTTTGCTGGAACTCTGGCACGCATTGTCATTATTCGCAGTCGATTTTCGTTTCCTGGAAGCCCTCTGCCGAGGGTCCCTGTAGTAATCAGACGAATCAAGTGGATCATCTTCGTCCATTACTGCGCACCAAGTGTGGCTGTTTAAATTGGAAATTTAGTGTATAGTGGACCAGACAGAGACTAACTACCCCTAAACGATATTAATGTGGAAAGCTGACCACCCTAACCAACACACGCAAGAAAGCAAAGGCAAGGCACAAAGACTAATGTTCGAACTCTTATCACGGTCTGGACTTGCAACAACATCTCACACAACTCAGCTCAAACTCCTAAGCGTGGTTACGAATCTATGCTTACAAATGCCAGGCAACAGCATCGAGTTTTAACGTCAATTTGTTGTAACGTTCAGGTTTACCCTTTGTAGCGGACCTCGTTCACCTGCAGCCTAGTCGAAGCGTTGATCATTATTTATCGAACGTAATTTGCGCGGTGGCGTGATGCGCCCTCTTGAAGGCATACCCGACTCGCGTGGGTAACATGAACAAAAAGTACAGTAGAATTGCAAACAGAAAAAGTTAGGAAAGCAACTTCACGGGGAGAAGGACAACGGACGCTAGAACGCGACAATACGGCAGGAATCGGACATGTATGTTTTTGCGTGAGAGCCAGTTTGAGGAATGTATGAAGAGAGCCAGATCCGTTCAATTGTGTGTTTCGACTTTTCTCGAGCTTTCTTGATAACCCTGTGTTCATGAATTAAATCAACATCGATCATCCTACTTACCCGTGGTTTCTCACCAGTCAAGGCTACGCACATTCCGTCGAACGAGAAAGAACCTTACATCTGCATAGGATTAGACTTAGAACTCACGTCGCCACACCTTAAGGATCGCAATCCACTTCACCTGCCAGTGCCTTTGTCCAGTCATAACTTGCCAGCCGATTGAGATAGAGAGCTACTCAAACCCTCTGAAGATGCGGAAGATCATGTAGTTTAGATTTTGAAAAATTGAGAAGTTTTGAATATTGTTTTTTGTGGGTGACGTCGTTCACATATTTTCGGCTGAGGTCAACGTGCCCTGGGCGCCAACACAAGAAGCTAATTTTTGACCCAATTTTTATTGAAAACTAGGCTATAATATGAGTCTTTAGAGCTATAATATGAGTCTTTAGAGATCTTCATAAGCTTTGTAACGTTTCTATTTCAACATTTATAACCAAAAAAACGAATTTGGAAAAAACGTAAGTCCTTCAAAAGGCAACCTTGTCCTGTCCATTGTAGCTGAAGGCCATAACTCGCCAGCCAATTGCGCTAGAGAGCTGTTCAAACCCTCGCAAGCTGCAGAATGTCTTGTACTTTTATATAAACAAATTGGAAAGGTTTGGATTTAATATTTTTGTGGTTGATGCCACATTAAGGGTAGGTTTTCGCTTTTTTGACTTACATCATCTGGTCATGAACCCCAATTTCAAGAGGCAATTTTTTGTTTTCTTTAAAAAAAAACTAGGCGAAAATCCACATCTTTTAAACCCCTTCATTGGCCCTATAGCGTGAGGGGTTAGCAAGTTGTGACAAAACAACAACAAATTATTTAATAAATAATAAACAGATCCCCTAGGCCCTAGGGGATGCAAAATACAATTTGTTGTTTTAAGGCCATAATTTCGAAAACCACAAACACTAGAAAGCCAATCAAGGGCTCTAAAGATGCGAAGTTTCGTTGAGTTTTTTCAAAAAATGGAACAAAAATTGCTCCTTGGGGTTAGGGCCCAGGGATCGATGAATGTGGGCCAAAACAAACCTAGACCTACCTCTATTGTGACATCAACCACAAAAACTCTGATCCAAAACTTCCCAATTTTTTAAATCGAAATGAAGACTCTGCATCTTTGGAAGGTTTCAACAGCTCTCTAGTTCTATCGGTCGGCAAGTTGTTACTAGACAAATCAAAGCCACCCAAAGCTAAATTTTGACTTTGCAGTCCATGAACGGTGGTGAAATGCACGTAATATTTCAAAAAAGTTATTATTAAAATCTTCAATATTCCCTTTCTTTCACAATCCACAATTTAAATGTGTTGAAGTCAGATGACAAAAGATAATGCAGTTGTTGGTAAGGCATTGGATACTATTGTGACAACACAAACAAACTGTCACCTTACTTTATGTGATGTTGAATAGGCAACCATTTGATGAGGCTAAGACCAAAATGTGTGTGACTAAATGAATTTCACAACGAATCCGCAAATATTTGGTAAGTTTAATGCTGCAATCACCAATGAAATCTAAGAATTTCACAGGAATAAATTTTTGCTCGTCTGTGACAATTTTGCAGAACGTATGCGAGTGTGCCACTATATCAGGTAAAGGACGTTGTTTGAAGCATTTATTTTATTTGGAACGACCATCAAAAATATAATATAAGCTGACTCGTTAGGCTAAGTCTTTATGGAAAAATGATCTTCAAACTAAACTTTAGTTCCGCCAAATTTGAAAAATTGAATGTACTAATGTAATCCTACTGAAACTTTTAAGGTTCGTCGTTTGCATAGGTGTAGGAGCAGACGAATGTTTGGGAGTGCAAACAGTTTTCGTCCAAATTTCACCAAACCTCTCAAAACGTTTTTGTGGAACTTTTTCCTACAAATTTTCTTCCACAAAGATCATGAAAACTTTTTTGTGTCACCTCCAAATGAAAGTCTTCTTTTGTTTTTCTGCAAACGTTTGGTGCCATTTTTTAAGTGAACATTGGCCGCCGTTTTGCTCAGATTTTCAGAGATTTTGCCTGGATTTTTGATGTCAAACTTTTTGGGAGAGCGCTTTCACCCGTTGCACCCCGCCTATTATACCACTGGTCATTTGGGTGGCTGTATCGGATCTTTTCGAAGAGCAGACGTCTGTTCACAACAGTAATTGCGCTTTGCGCATTTATAGATTAGATTATATCGCTTTTGTTACCACTTGTTTCAACCTAAAGGACATGGAGACACGTGTTGTGCAGAACAGTGTAGATACGACATCAAAAAGCAGTGAAACATTAGCGATAAACAAAATACGTTACAGCACAACCTCACCCAGGTAAGAACTGTTTGGAAACTTTTTCAAATTTTCTTTGATTTCAGAGAATTGCAGCATGTCGACTGGACGAACAATGCTTGAATCAGGGTCGAAACTTAAAATGGATCCTGTTTGTTTGTATGCCCCAACTGCTCCAATAAAAATATGTTTCGACTGAAAAACAAGATCTTCACATGTTAAGCCATGTGAAGTTTGACTTGAAAAGATAATGAAGTACCGAAAGATCTTCGCTCGAGGAAGTGCGATCATGACATCGACGTGCTTTTTCAAAGTACCTGAAACGTGCAAATTTCAACCCATGGAAATCAAACCTCGATTTAGTTGATTTTGTTAAATAATTTCGTTTCGAACCGTAGGCGAGAAAAACCTTGGTACAACCTACACAGAAGGTACAAGTTCAGTGAAACCGTAGTGTTGAACGCACAAAAGTTGATCAGCGCTTCAAATGTCACCCAAAACAGGGGTCGGCAAAATTTTTTGCGCTGCGGAACGGTTTCAGCTTGGCACTGTTTGCGCACCGGCCCTCAATAAAATAATGAATGTTTGGCACATGCGAATTTATTACTACTTGTAAGTCATCATGGCACTGATTCAGTGGGAGATCTGAGCTTGCTTTGCCGCAATAAGATGCTCCGACTTGTACGGATTACGGTAATCAATGGCACCTACAGTGAGTTCCATTTGACAGTCGTTCCAGTCAGTTTTGGACCAATTTGGCTTTCGTTCCACACGGCCCAGTAACAATTTCTTCACGGATCGGCACCGGGCCGCGGTCAGGTGTTTGCCGACTCTTAGTCCAAAAGATCAAATTTAAGCAATACCGCTGCCAGATTTTTTGGTAATATTTTTACACAAGAGCAGGCAAGCTTAAAAATCAGACAAAAATTTGTCTCAGCCCGCTCAAAATCTGCTCAACACTTGCCTATTTTTGCGCGAGTTTATGAATATTACATCACACGTCAGAGGATAAAATCTGGTTAATGTCTGTACATTGGCAATATCAGTTGTAAACGTCGAAAACCCACCAGAAAATCTACCTGAGTTTGGCATAAACGATGATCCCTATTGATACTAATCCAAATAGTTTCGATCAACTATAAGGAAATATGAACTGCCCCAGAATCTTAACCAAACCTGGTGACAGAGAAACAGCGGCCTGCTGCATGTATCAAAGAGCAACATGTTCTGCTGAAAACACAGTTGTCTGACAACATTGGTATGCATCTTGCATTTTACTAGTTAGCTTCATCCTTTGACAATAAACGCTTGAAACGTGTTTTTGTAATTTTGGTGGAAAAAGTTGGATGTTTACAGAAAACCAAAAATTTTGCTTTCAAACTAGAGCACCGTAAAAACAAATTTTCCTTTCGTATCTATTTGCACACTTATTGTAAATAAACGAATTGGATTAAACATCGCGATTTGAAAAAGAAATATTTTTCCGAAAACCTCTCTACATCAACTAAACAAATTTTTTCAATATTGTGGGCGGTAGTCCAAACTCATCTTTCTTTGGTTTTCACTTGAAGCTACCGGCTTTGCAGGCAAAAGTCATTGTCATTTCATAGAACAGTTCACATGATTTCGCACAACAAGTCAAAGAAAATTCTTCTCCCCGTACACTTTGCCGTTTGGCGTTTCCTGGCCGATGGGAAGGTTTACATGTGCAATAAGGAAATTGACAGTTGGCGAGTTTTGCCGCCGTTAGGTCAATCGTTAGACATGCTGTCGTTACTTCCACAAAACAACCGTGTCATTAGATACTCTAAGCCAGGGTCTCAAACACGAGGCCGGCGTCGGCCATGTAGCCCACGAGGACATTTTGTGCGGCCCGCGATGTTTTTTGGGAATTTTCAAATAATTAACATTTACGTTATTTATTTATTCCTCGGTGTTTGCATGTTCTCGGCCAGCGAGTGAGCAAGTTTCTTTGAAACGAACGTAGAGACGGCTAGAAATGATTTGCCTATAACTCAACTCACGATGCTTTTCGCAGGAAATAAGATGTGAAACCTGTTAGCAGTAAAGATCAGGTACCGCCATTGTTTGGTCAGCGTCATAATGCGGCTCTTGGGTCACTGTATAAGTCCACATTTGGCCCTCAGAGAAATTTGAGTTTGAGATCCCTGCTCTAATCTTTTGTCATCATAGCAAGAAGTAGCCAAAGACACGATACACACTGTCTTCTTTAACAAGATTTTTCAAAATCATATATTATTTACCGTGTGACTTTACAACTCTTACGGTAAATGTGCAAAGTCGGCGATACTACTTTTTTTCAAAGATATGCGCTGTTTTACTAGCAAAGTATGTGGCTGATGAATTCAGCAAAAAATCTCTTAGGTTTCTGGCGTTGACGTGTGCAAAACCACAGTGAGATAAAGCCGTTTGTTTTTGAAATCTGACAAAACATGCCGAGTACAGTAGAAGTTTTGTGATTAGGAACCTTTTCATATAGATTAAAATTTATTTTTCCTTTGTTTAAAGGACAGAAGGCATAAACTTTGATCAGGTACATAGGTTTTCCGTCCGTGTTCAAGCATTTCCTTGTTATGATAGAACGAGTCAAAGAGCATTTGAAAACAAAGGTCTTGAAGCGAAGAACGGTTGATTAGCTGTGTGCAGCGAAAACACAAGAAACGTTTGTACGTTTTACTAAAGGTATGTGTGACAATTCTCTAGAAGCAAACAAAATGTTGATTTCACAACATTTTCAAAAGCAAATATTACTAAATGTATGGCTCTGCACATTAATCTAACGGTGAACGTACAAAGTCTGTGATACTATTTCTTTTTCAAACATATACACATTCTCTATAGAAAAGTATGTGGTTGCACAGTTTTACGTAAAATCCCTTAGGCTTGCTGGCATGGACGTGTGGAAAACCGTAGTGAAGTAAACAAGCAAGATGTTGATTTCACGGTCTACACAGCACGTTGTCTTTCGTCGTCTGAACCATTGAAAGTTGCACACTAACGTTTCGACAAATTTTGTGTCACACGTGTATCTTTGCAACGTGCACTACAAATTTAATATCACAATTATTTTCTTGTTAGTTCATATTTTCCCTGACCGCAATTCTGAACAAAGCAGCCGACTCACCACGTGCGAGCGGTGAGCAGAAAACCCGAAAACAGCATTTTCAACTTGCTTGTCAATGTCCACTTCGTCCGTTTGTCCTATCACAAAACAAGGTATGAGAGAGAAATCAACTGCTTTGTTTACGTTTTACTGTACCAGGAACAGGAAATGCTAACCTTCAACGTCAGTAAATGATGACTTCACACTTATTGCGATGGATCTAGAGACTTTCTCCAGTAAAACATTTAAGTTGTCGTAGTTCCCAGTCAAGACCCTCTCGTTTCCAGTGTTGCCGTTCGCACTTATTCGCAATTGCACCGTGTTGATTTGGCTACCCACTCCAATTGCGTAGACGATGATGCCATGGTTGTCCGCCAGCTCATAACTATGAAAGCGAGATTAGACAAAGAACAAATTATTCAAATTGCCGCCACGGTGTTCAAAGGTGATCAAGCGTTGCCAGGATGGTGGTTTTCTGCCTTTATTGGAATGCTTGAACGAAAGCTGCGTAGTTACGAAAAGGTGCGATTGGTTGCATAATCAAAGGCGTAGTCAAAGGGTTCCATATTCTAACCTAGACGAATAGTATTTATTAAATATTGGGCAAGTGTTAAAGCGCTAGAATTCGCCATTATTTTCCTACGTGGAGCCACAGTTCAACAACTGAAACTACTACGTTGGATAAAAACAATATTTCAATGACCTTCGTTTTAGTGTTCTGACAGTTTCTAAAAAAAGCGTGATTGTTTTCTTAGGAATAGTTTTGTGTTGGGCACATATACTTTCCACAAAATATTGTGCTTTAACTACCGCTGTGTTAAAGATTCATGATTTTTGAGCAGTGGTGTATGAGCTGATATTGTTGAATTTGGATTGGATGCGGACAGAGAATTACTTCATAAATTTAGGATCAGGACTGGATTTGGAATGAGTTAATGGAAGAGAATTGCGCAATCTTCGTTATTAAACAGTTGTATTTTGTTAATTTTTTGGACATTGTTTAAACTTGGATTTCATCTTTCAAAAATGTTATGGACTATGGTTGGACTTGAAGTGACTTTGAAAAATTCAGTACTGGATCTGGATCGCAAAATATGACAATCCGCTCATCTCGGCTACCCAGTAGTAACACTTCTTGCGCACTTCATCATTATTAATATATGTCAGGGATATCTACAATATCTGCAAGGAGTTCTAGATATCCCTGATATATGTGTATTCTAATGCTAATGATTTACTTGTGTTCTGTGTTGTACCCGGTAATCTTTCTTATTTGATATCTAGCTTTTTATAACTGAGCTTTGCATTTTCTGCTAATAATGCTTTCTTTGAAGTCTTTCAAGTGTCAACCATTATAGTGTTGTGAGCCAAAGATAAAACATAAGTTAATAAGTTTGTTTCCAAGCTATTTGCTTGGGTGGCGTTTATTTTTTTTATATTATAACACTGTTGTGTTTTTTATTTTTAAATAACACTGTGCTGCGTCTATTTTGCCTTTAGCAGAACGCGATTGATGGAATGTTGGATTTAAACAATATTTTGGATTTTGACACTGTCAATGCTTTGGATTTGGATTGGATTTTGATATAAATATGTTGGATTGGACTTGGTTTGAAAAACCTAAATCCGTTAAATCTTTGCTGTTAGCGCTTGCAGCCCAGTATCGCTAAAGCAAAGTGTAGGCATGGTTTTGGCCTTGTCAGCCAAGCATAGCCAGCCTGGAACTGTGAGTCTGAAGCTGTGGTTCCCATAGCGCCGCCTTGGCAAGTGCAGTGGCCTGGACAGGTACTAGATGATCGGTGTGTTCATCCTAGTGCTGTGCTGGTGAGAGGTTGCGTACTTAAATTGCAAGCTCGAAAGCTTCACAATGTACTGTGATGTGACACAGTGGAAACTGCTAATGAGGCTTACTTGCAATGATAACATTAGGCATGTTATCTTATTCTGAACAGCAGAAAAGTAAAGTTAAAAAATAAGAATAAATTTTACATGGCGTCGTGCCTGTCTGCGCAAAATTTGTGTTACCTGTTCTGTAGGCTATAGTCACTTTGTACCTCATTGGTAGGTGGTGATTTTTATGTGTGTACTGGTTTCAACACTACAAGAGGTTGAAAATTCTGCCTGAAATGATGTAGCATCTGGAGTTGGTCTGCTCTGGATTTGCAATGCAAGGTGATTTCGGGTTGATTTGCAGAAATTGACGTGTACGGACTGTATTCCAGAACGCGCCTTGAGGACATGCCTGACTTGACGTTTTCTCAATCTCAAATCAGGAACACCGTTGAATAGCATTTTGAAGTAAGCCTACAATTGTGAATTGAGTCAGAATTACAAACGGTTTTAAAAGTCAAGCTGAAATTCTACCAAGCAATTGAGCTAAAGAGCTGTTTCAACCTTCAAAAGATGCCGCAAGTCTTGTAGTTCGGATTTTTAAAATATTGGAAACTTTTGGATTTTGCTCTTTTGTGTGTGACGTCATAATGGGGTAGGCTTAGGCATTTCTGGCCAAGATCATCAGGCCATGGGCCTCAACCGCAAAAGCCAATTTTTTGACTCAAATGTTCAATGGAAACCAAGCTTCAATATGAGACTTCAGAGCCTTGATGGGCTTTCTGGCGTTTCTGGTTCAAAAGGTATAGCCAAAAAAGCAAATTTGGGTAAACAGTCTCTTTACCCAAACTTGGGATTCACTCAACAGCCACATTTCCATGTTTTAAAACCACGAGTTTAGGGCTTCTAAGCACAAAACTAGAAGAGTTTAAATTACTTTTAAAAATCAATTTTTAATCAACAATTTTCCGCCCCGGAAAAGGTGCTGCCCGGGGCCTGGAGCCCCCAGCACCCTCCCTCTTCCAACGCCTAAACATGTTATTCATGAAAAATGGGGTTACACTTGCATTACTTTAACGAACAAAATTGTACCAAATTCCAATAAATTATTAAAAATTGTGACCGTGCGTCACAATACTGTGTTGGTTCCAATACCGACTTACTTATGTTGAGAAAGGTTTTCTTGTAGTCTTCTAGCAGTCTATTTGCAAATTACAAATTCTATAATTGATATAGATGCTTACATGTGGGCAATACTAAAGTTGCAACGAACTTCCCAAAAAATCCAGGAACAAAAAAACACTAAATATAATCACGATTTTATGAAACTATTGTTTTGTTTTCACACTAGTCCTTTTTTTGTGCGTGTTACGGTTTTGTAGGATTTTCTTTGAAAATAAGCTATTATGTGTTTTTGTTGTTGAATGAAAAAAGGTACATCTGGGCTAGAGCAACATGACAATTCTCTGAATTTATGAGTTTTTTTCTTGCTTTAACTGTAGAAAGAAATTGAATAATGAAGACAAGGTTTTTCAAAAACTTTTATAAGGATTATCACGAAAGGAAAGGTTTGCGAGCACTGAATCAATTAAAAATTTCATATAAGCCCTCACTTGAATTTGTCCACATCATACTTCAATACGAAACAACTCTGTTTGNGACATGACAAACACCGCTGTTGAAATACCTGTCTTNAAGCCTTCTGGAATCAGTTGCACTGCCGTCTGTGATCAGCACAATAAATTTAGCAGATTTCCCATGATTGGGTGATTTCACAAAATCCAGCTGAAAAGGGTAAAAGTGATGACAAAGCAATTATTGTGATATATAGCTTTATGATAATACTGGTGGCAAAGCTGGTAATAGTAAATATATGACCAAACCACAGAGATTGCAGTGACGGCTGGAAAAGTGATGAAAACAATGTAAAATTGAGCCAAATGTTTGTAAACACGGCAATGGCAAAGTGTTTAGCGGCCTGAGTGCAAGTACGAGTGGTCTCCAGTTTTACTGACTGCGAACCTAATGCTGTTAAAAAATTGTAACTCCAATCTCAGTCTACATTGCCCTTTGTGTTTATAAAAACGTGCCACTCCCACCCCCATATTTCACCACATAAGGCGGTACATGATGTTCTAGTTAAGATTTTATAAAAATAGAGAGACTTTTCATCCTGCACTAACTCAGGTGATTCACTGTAATCGCAACTCCAGCTCAAAACAATTCCGGCCAATTTGACCGAGGCCCGTCAGAAGAACCCGCTGAAGTTGCATCAAAGATCGTTTACTGCTCCCATCTAGTTCGCAAAAATGTTACTTTGTGCTGTAGGCAGAAATGTTTTCACGTTATTCCTTCCAGACAACTTGATGATTTAAATAGTAATTTTGTGAAAACTTACGTTTACTGCGCGCTGGATGGCCACCGCAGTGTAAGTGTTCGGAGCTCGTATGTGGGTCATTCCCCCCACTCTCGATATCACGCAGTCGTAATCGGGGCAATCGCCAAAACTCACGGGTTGACGGTAGTACCGATCATCAGTGTGTTGTGGACTAAACAAATACAAGCTTTGATTAGATTACTGCAGATTGACTGCACGCTGACAAATATCCGCTTTCTCACTTACTTGCGCGCATATGCATCTCCATACTGCAAAACTCCAATCTGCGTCGTTCCCCCCACGGTTGGGGCGAAAAAGTCAATTGCATTTTGTATAACGTTTCGCGTTGTTTCGAAATGTGCAGGAGAAATAGAACGCGAGCTGTCCACAACGAACATGATGTCCAGGTAGTATTGGAAGCAAGCTGTCGCAAGGCGATGCAGTGATTCGCGTTTGACTCCAGTTTATAGCCAAGTACAGAAAAGCAGGCAAACGTTCAAACACGCTGTACGCATCAAATTTAACACCAGAGCGGCCAAGCGCGTCAGTCGACGCATTCCACCAAATTCGTGTTTCCTATCTTCGCTGGATCTCAATCTTTCTAGATGTTTTAGAAATCTTTTTAGAATCAATCTTTTAGAAGTCTTTTTCAATCTTTAGAAATCAATCTTTTAGAAATCTCTCAATCTTTCAAAAAACTTTTTAGATCCTATCTTTGCTGGATCTCAGTCTTTTAGGTGAGACTTCATGACATTTATTTTATGCACACAAAGTTAAACTTTTGCAACTTTTTTGTTTAAAACTTGTGCATATAGCAATGTGTCTAACGTGCGGTTCTGCCAAAGCAAGAATTTGTAGTGTACCCAAAAAAAGTTGATACTTTCGACAGAATAAGCGACACCATATACAGGTGAGTTTGGCTCATTTCATAACTGACAGGAAATAAAGCGACGGTTAATTTTGCTGAGCGGTAATTAACTGGTTTAGATCCCAGTGGAGTTGGAACAATTTCTTCCGAAGACCACTGTTGAAGGGTATAAAAGGGAAACGGTACTCTACTACACAATTGTTATGAAGTGGCATAGTAGCTCCTGGATAGTGCTTAAAGTCATTGAATTTGTTGAGACGTCTCAACTGGCAGCAAGTTGTGTTGCAGTTGCAAGACAATGCGTCAGATTCTTGAAATGTCATATACTGTACATTGGCAGCAAGCAAGGCGGCGAATTGAAAAACGATGCAGAAAGGACTGAATTTGATTCAACTGGGGAGGGTTCAGATGTGGATAATATTGATAAAAACAATACCAGCGATTGACAGAACCACGTCTGGTAGAAACCGGACTTGATTAGTAACAACGAAGCACAGTGTTAGCCGTTGTCCACTTACCAGTAAAACATACAATTTCAGTCCTGGCCCAACATCATTTGCTACAAGGGTAATCACCGCGAGCGATCTTTATTGATCTATACGCTTTATCTTTTCTGATGCAATGCTGGCAATCATTAGATAATGTTTTGTACTTGAAGTCCATTGCATTTTCAGGCAGAACAAATTAGGAAGAGCACTTAATAAGCTTTGACAAGTTTATTGGGTGGGTATTGCTACACGCAATTCATAACAAAGGAACCTTGCTGCGTATATTCATCGAAATACATCGTGAAGATGTCCTGCGATCAACAAGACTTTATCAAAGAGTATGTTCGAAACAATGATACGGTTCTTGCGTTTTGACGAGAAGTAGAAGAAACGGCGTAGATTGCTTCATGACAAGTTTTGCTTGACTTCCCCATCATGAAACCTTTTATGGAGTACTATCAAAGAGCGTGTTGGCCTGTTCTCACACATAACGATTGATGCAATTTTCTTCCGCGTGAAAGTAGTCTTGTATATAAGTTTCAGATGGCGATTTGTCACGAGACAAAGTACTTCTACAATGACATCACTTATTTGAGAAAAGATAACAGCAGGAACCCCTCTGAACGCCTGTCAACGTATATTCCGACAAAGCAATCGTGTTTTCATTGTATCGGCAATGTCACTTGTGACAACGTTTTCACTTCACGTTGCTCATCGTCTGGCAAAAGAAAAAATGCAGCATCCTAAAAAACAAAGAACTACTACATACGACGAAGAGGAAACATCAGCTACACACAACGTGTACGTTACTTTGGCTTCTTGCCAATGTAAGAAACAAAAAGTCTGTATCTAATGAACACGCTATAGGCTGCATTATTGTGCAAATGTTCCTTCTCACAACTACTAAGAAAAACCTAAAACTGTTTTATTGCATAATAAAGCAAGGTAAGGCCTGATGTACGTCATCACACGAGCAAGAAATACTCTCTGAAGACTATTATCAGAAGATTGCTCATTTGCTTGTTCTACAATATATGTTATCTAGCACTGATCTGCAGTTGGATTCTTTTCGGAGAAGTTTGTGAGTCAGGCCTGAGCCGCTTCGTGTTTGTACTAAATGTGGTTGAATAGCATTCGTGCTCAACTCTGGGCCTGGCAGAGCTGCAGCAAAGCGATCAGATCCGGAAAATACTGGCGAGGTTCCAGAAAAAAACGTGAAGCATGCGACACCTGGAAGGCCTCTAACAGAACAACAGATTTGTGCAAAACTTGTCGGGATTCAGTTTGTGGGAAATGCGCCATAAAACGTTTTCCTAAGTGTGTTGTAACAATGCCAATGACAACTTGCTTATCTTTATGAACTGCTGGGTTCGATATTTTCTGACAGTAATTATTTTTTTTATACAGTATTTCAAAATCCTGCTGACCGAAACAATTTGTTATAATTCCCGGGAAATCTGGGCTTTCCAATGTTCCGGGAAATCTGGGCTTTCCAATGTTCACTTATTTCATCAGGAAGAAACATCACGCAGTGTTTGATGATTGTTAATGTGCAGCAAACAAAGTTACAAGTCAAAATCAATTTACGTTGAAACATACGTGAAGAATTGTACTCCAGTAACAAGCACAAGCAAAATGAAGGTAACAGCAGTGATGGAATAGCTTGTCCACTAACGCTTCAGTTTTATTCCGTCTCGCATACGAAAACATGGAAGACACAAGTTCTAAGCTTTGCTGAATTGTGTTACTACTACATCTAGTAGACGAGTTTTTCTTTAAGAAAAACTTAGTCACACCATCAGTAGTGTGTTGAATTTCGAATCTTCTAGGAATTATGTATTACTTTTGGACCCCGTTGCAATGCAAAATTAGGTTGAGGTTGTTCGTGTCATAAACTCATTGGAAAAATGAGAATAGATGGAGCAGTAGCAAAAAATTTGAAATTTGTTTGAATAAATATTGGACCATCACTCGCTGATGGTTATACTTTGGGTTTTACTGGGTTAAAGTTGCAAAAGGTCAACCAAACTGATCAAATTGTGAATAGGTTCAGTAGTTTCTTTGACCAAACACTGTTTCTAACATATCTTTCTCGGGACACGTACAAAATCTTAATTAAAAATCAAAAAGGCAAACACAAAAGGCAAGAACCAACACAAGACTTAAAAATGTATCATCGGTTAACATCTTCCTTACGCAATAAATTGCGATCGATTCGCTTGGTGTGGGTCACTGCTGTGGCTTTACAAAAATTGTGGTTAACAACTTGTTACATTTCAAATGCTACCGTACATTTCAGCGGTTAGACAACATTATTTCATAGCTATATGCTTACACTGTTCCTGCCAATCAACCCATTTAAGTGACTTGGATATTTCTCCTTTGTAACAAGCTCCAGGAGTGAAACGAGATTCATTGCAAACTTTTTCTCTTCCAGGAGCACATACCTAAGCCAACAGGAGTTGTTCAACACTTATGAAAAACTTCACCTTTACTCATATTCAGAAGAACAAAATTGTGAAAAGTTAAGTTTCATAGCAAGATATTTATAGTCTTTTCAAAGAAATAGCTTACAATCGTTTTATATTTTGGTGAAAAAAAAAACTGTTGAATGTTGTTGAGATCCACACGGGTTGGCCATTAAGGTTCGATTTACAAGTGTAACGCATTACATCTTCGAATTACCATTTTTCTCTGATCAGACACAGGATGGCTTGAGTCAATGACGCAAGATAAAAAAGTCCTTGTGGGGAATGAAAAAAAGAAGTCGGTGGAGGATAACAAATAGAGTAGATAGTAAGTTGATAAAATACTAAAGCTTTCTAATCTTTTTCAACTTCTCGCCAAAACAACATTGAGGGCATTTTGTTTCAAATAACTTCAGGGCATCTGTACATTAAAATCAAAGAATGACTGTATCAGTGTTGCCGAAAGCAGATTTGTGCTAAAAATTTATCACAACCAATTAGCAAAGCCATAAAATTGTGTCATCGTAACAGTGTATTAAAATGCCACGCTCTTTGGGTAAGTCAACTTGCGGTGTTACGATTATCTTGAGATTTTATACCAGTCTGTTTATGCTTCTTTGTGTTTTCCATCTCGACGAAAAAGTACATATCCTAATCTTTGTTATGAGCGATTAAATCACCCAGCAAAACAATTTTATTGTAATGAACGCAACGTGCTGTCATACTTATGTTGTAAATTCACGAAAGCTACTACAAATATTTGCGAATTGTGCGCAGCAAGGATTTATTGGTCAGGTCGTCTTGTGTGACGCATCGTATCCAGAAAAACTTGGATTCTACGGCGACTTTTCAAAGATCGTAACTACGTGCTGGTTCTTTTTCTTGATGGCTACAATTTACTAAATTTTTTTTGTTTGGTAAAGATAGTGGTGTCGGGTATTTTTCTCTTGGTTCATTTTTTCACATAAATTTTGTTCAACACCAGTTGTAATAAATATGCCCTTTTCGAAAATACTTCGTACTGATTGTTCTAGTCGTGCTAAACCAATTTGCTTAGAAGGTAGCTGGTGTGAAAACGATATTTTGTACCAAATTTCATTCTATTTTTCAGTAAAAAGTGGCTTATTTTCAAACATTTGGCACACGCGTACAGATCTGACCACACCTGATGAAAAAACGAAAAAAACCTGCAAATTTCATTGGTCCCTGTCGAACTTTACGCAAGGTGGAAATCACAAAATCAGGAAGTTTTTTACAACCAGGGATCACATCGAAATTGACTGAAATTGTAAAGCTTGCAAATTCAATAAACAGTAAGAAAAAAGTGCATTTTGACAACAACCTTCTGTAGGGTAAATAACTATATGTAGTCCACTGCTGAAAGATCAACAAAATATAACAATCTTTCGAAGGGCAGTAAACGTCAAAAAGAGGTTAGTTTTTCAAAGTCATTTGGTATGTTGCAATGCTTGCTTACCAAGTAATTTCCGTTCTTATCTTGATCTAGAAGAGTCTGACCAAAATTTCCTGCCGTCGGTACATGATGAGATTCGTCATCCAATGGCAAACTGCTGCCGTTTACAATTATCTTACACATTGGCTGAGTAATCCAACTCGAGAACTTGTAGCGAGTACTTGCAGCAGTGTGCACTGTGTCTTGTGAAGTTGCTTCCTCAGTTGTTTCGACTTCTGCACAAAGCCGTAAAAATAATACCTGGAAATTGCTTCTGTCCATTTCGTTCACTGCTAATCTTGTTTTAAGCGGTGTTGTATCGCTTAGTATTAATACCATTCTGATTAAGTGTTGGTTCCTACAACAACAGCTTGTGTCCAGTGGCGCACCGAGTGTGAAAGCGAGGGTGAAAGTCCTCCGGCCCTGGGTTTTAACGGTCGCCGAATAACAAAAACACTACAATCTTTGACACTGCAACTTATCTTCCTGCGTACATCGAAAAAACTTATGTCCTTGAGAAAGAATGTTCTTTGAACGATAAAGAAGAATGTTGTCGGGGTGAGCACCATTTTCCATTTCCACCGTACAAACTTCTTCCAGAGCGAAGCTTGTCAGGCTATGCTTTTCCACGTCCATGACGAGAAGTTTTTAAGATTTTAAACAAACCTTGCATGATTGCCTTCTATACGTCGCAAAATTTCCAGGTCTGCTGAATGCATGCCAGCATTCTAAGCATTAGTCAGTTCAACTTTATTTTTTCACGCCAAAACACTAAACCTCATTTTTTGTGACATGAATCACAAACAGGGGTTATTGCAACCTGTTAACAAAAAATAAAAAAACAAAATTTTGATTCAATTAGGTTGATTACACAAACTACACTGGAAACGCAACTCTCATTCCGTGGTTTGTGAACTAATAAAGCTACTTTGTGCTTTAACTTGATGCTGTTATTGATTAAAAGGAAAACCACACCTGAGCGGGTGGAACTCACCCCACTTAAGTATCAAGAAAAATTAAACAATCTAATCTCATTAAAATATATATTGCATTAGAAGAACCCCCCCTGCTCCATGCTGGTAAGCAAGCACGTCCTGAGTGAAGCACGCCCTGAGTGGATTACAGCCCTTGATTGCAACAATTGCAGCGCTTTATCACATGGGAGAAAAACTCCCATTAACTACAAAGCGGGGCGATTTTAACCCGAAACCACGAACTTTTCTCCACAGTGGAAAAGTGCAGACAGCGCGCACGAGGTTACGCGCACCAGTTGAGATGTCAGACAAATGTCGGCAGTTACTGTAGCGTGGAGGGCGCTCCTGCGCTTGTTTGCATAGGAACCAGGTGTCAGCACACCTGACGGGGGTTGGCTCAACCTCGTCCTTGAAGTCCCGCGCCAGCCAAAATTTTGGCGCAGGTTTGCAACGCTATAACTCGTCGGCCGATTGAGCTAGAGAACTGTTCAAGCCATCTACGAATTCAGCAAGTCTTCTAGTGGAGATTGAAAAAAATTGTTTCGTTTTGGGTTTGGGGTTCTCTGGGGGGACGTCACAAGTGGGGGTGTTTTTTTGCGTTTTTTTGGCCTACTTTACGCGACCCTGGACGCCACTCCAATGAGCCAATTTTTTCGCTCAAGTTTTGTTTCGAAACTAGATTATCATCAGTGGTGAAAGTAGAATACTTTTCTTACCGGAACGATCCAGCATTTGTCAATACCCTCCCAAAATTTCAGCCATAAATGTAAATAAGCAATCAAGAGCAGGTCTACTTTTGGCCCACCCTGTATCGTACATTTTAAAAATACA
>JGI24021J15306_10000287_pt1 | contig 34171 bp, 27 predicted proteins | sample Ectturendosymbi1_FD_15306 | JGI IMG/M metagenome (IMG submission 15306)
TTACTCACGAGTCACGAATGCATAAAAGAGAAGAACAGACAGAAGAATGCATATGAAAAACTAAAGGCAAATGATTTTATACAAAACTGCTAGACAAATATAAAACTGGAAGATCCCGAAGCATTTTCTTGGATATAACACCCTGAAAAGTTGACAGAAAATAAACATGCTGCGATTTAATGCTTTACCTGTGATTATTTAACTTCAAAGAAAAAGTTTGTTTTGCCTTTACAGCAAATTTGTCAATTGTTCCCTCAAAAAACTGCCGTAAATGGAATGTGTCGCATCCACTAATCTAAGAAATATCGAACGTCAGTGACGCTCCGTGCGAAATTCCAGGTTAGCAATTGTGTGGCCTGAATTTCGACAATCATGTCCATGGAAATGCTCAGTTGCTAGGCCAGATTGATATAAAGCACATGTAGCAGTAACTGAAAAGTTCACAATAACTAATATACTCAACGTTGTTACACAGTTGCAATTAGCATTTTGCAAAAGTATTCAGCATTTATTTTAATATCCCACAAACAAAAATCATCATAACTTCCTTCAGAACCACACCAAATCCATTTCAACATGAAGTTTGTCAAACAATAAAAGCTCAAATTTTTCTGAACATCAGATCTGTAGTCGTAGCAACCAGGGGCATGCAGATGGGACGGGTGATTCCCGGGACAACTGCTTGATTGCATGTCCCCACCATTAAAAATTCTAGTATTGAGGAATGTGAAAAATACAGGCATTTGAAATAAGTAAAAACTACTTTTGGCAAATAAACAAGTTATGAAAAATTGAATTAAAATGAAATCAAAGAGTATTGTTTATTTTTAATATGTTAGGTTTTTAATAAATTGCTTATTCTGTGGGTTTGGGACATCTGTTTACAAGCAAATTTCTTCCACTCATGAGTAAGCTATGAATTGAGGAATTAGATATTGCAATTGTTCATGCAAGTCGTATCAGATATGCCCACTAAAAAAATATAGCACTTGCGGCATGTCAGGAGATAGAGTTGTCTATTGTTTCTCTTAGATTAGAAACAGTATCTGAAAAAAGTAGTAGGCTACAACTATGCAATTTGATGCATTGCCGCCCTTTGTATTTTTAGGAACTGTAAACAATTTGCTAAGGATGTTTTGTTCAGTAAAAACAGATGAAGGTAACGATGGCAGTGCTTCATCTCTCTCTCAGGTCACTTAACATGCATTTGCACGCTCTCTCAGGCAAGTTCCCATCAGATACATGGAGCACGTTTTAGTAGCCAATAGGAAGCGTCTAGTTCAGAGGTGCAAAAATGCGGTCGAGCACTCGCGCCGCATGACCAAAAACTTGGAGTGCGCGAACGTTTTTTTACCTGTTATAGCCTATTTCATGCATATGACTGCTGTATAGCAAACCTTACATGTGTGCGCTACTAAAAATTGCTACGCGCTACAAACATTCACACAAAATTTTGCACCCCTGGTCTAGTTACAAGATTTTGATAAATGCACTTTTTGTAATTTCACTCTTTGGATGACCCACTGTCTTGGATGTGCGGGGCCATCGCCTCGTTCATGCCCCCTCTACACATCCCTGGCAACAACATTGTATAAGTTTTATCACTGCTCTAAAAGCATGCGCAATACAGCACACTGCATGCACTGTGAACGCTGGATTCCCGTCCCATTTTGACACAACTATAAAATGATAGGGAAGTCGGATAGTTCGCAACCCTGGCTTTCTGAAAGCGTTGTGACGCAGCCGTGAGTCAAACCACAAGCGGGCGCTTATTGCTGGAGACAGAAACATCCCCTTGGAACGTCACTTAGGTCCATAATTGCTCGCTTAGCGAGCCTTGGTGATCTTGATGAGATTTCGCAATGATATTCGACATTTTGTAAATTGTAGTTATTAACCATCCGATGACCTTTGACGTTTCGTAATTAGTAAGTAACATTCCGACCTTAATTTGGCGTCCCAAAAGTGCTGCGCCCGGGGGCAGATGTCCCCCCTTGCCCCCCCTCGCTACGCCACTGTATCCAGTCTCCACAAAGGCGATGGTGTTGAATCGATCAGCAAATTTTTTTATCGGAAATCAATTTCACGTAACACTACTCATTCCTCAGTGCTGAAATCATATTCAAATGGAGTCTATTTGTCAGGGATGAGGCACAAATGTAGTGCTTTTGATTGCAGTCTTGGAAAACAGTTCAACATAACACCGCAGGCCAGCGAATTTTTCGCTTTCGAATTCACTTTAGGCATTAGTAATAGGATTGAGTTTCTTCAACGCAGCCTGCGCAGCATTTATTTCGAGTTGAGAACATCGAAAATTATTTCTCGAAGTTATTTTACCGATAAAAAAACAAAAACTGTCCGTAGAAAACAGGCACAATCTTCATATTAGGACTTGCGCAAAGCCTTAACAGTGGAAATCCATACATTATGCGCCACAGCAAGAAATGTCGCTCGAAGTCAGTAGTTTGATTATAAACCGTTATCGTTTTGCAAGAGTGAGGCTTTCTCGGTTTGCAACACCCAAAATTTCATTATTTATGTTATCAACTGATCACGTCACTAGTTGTTTTTCACTTTGTTTTTGAATTAACTTCTGTCTTCAAATTTCCCGTTTCTCTGTAAAAGGATAACGAATGATAAAACGAGTTTTATTTCAGGTTTGTTGATTGGCATCTACAATGTGACTTTTTACTTTGGCATGTCACGTTCGCTCTCAAAGAATTCCTGAAGCAGCCATCAAGGTCAATGCGTTAATAACAAGGTGACCGGAAATTCATGAGGCAGCAATACAATGGTTGCAGAATCAAATGAGATGGTAACAACGCGATCAAAAGCTGATGAGGCAATACTAAAGTGATTAAACGCTCTACTAGCCTACGATTGCATCTGACGGAAAACTGAGAGCAAACACCAAACGATAGACTTCACTTGTTGGAAAAGTGAGATACACGTGATCTGCCTCAAATCACAGCAGTAATGTTTTTTCTGGACTCCGTCAGTTTTTTGGCAATAAGGATCCTGCCACTTCTCGGTAGAGTGCGTACCTATTACCTACTGTGTGTCTTTCACGCCAAACTACGTTGTACCATTCATTTCACGTGTTTAACGGATTATGGCAGAAAAATCATCGTCAGGCTCTCTGCTTAAGTAGAAACTCGTTACGCTCGAACAGCGCCCTTGACTAGGTTTTTAAGTCAGATGAGTGCAAGATGAGATGTTACGCAGCTGCGCTTTCACAGGAACAGGACTGTTTGGCCGACTTGCTGACAACGCAGGTTCTTTCAAATATGTACCAGGTAGAGAAATACTTGCGATATTATCTTTGTTCTGGGGCAGATTTTGCTAAAGAGCTTTTAAAGGCATGCTCAACATGAAGTCCATTTTAAAGTAGTTTGTTCAGAGGCGCCTCGTGCGTGTGAATGTCAATTGTTAAGTCTGCTGACTCGAGAATGCGCAACGCCTGATACACAAGTCAGATAAAGATCAAAATTTACTTGCAATCAGATACTGAGGTAGCCATTTGCTGGATTCTGGTTGGCTGCAGATACCACGAAATAAGTTTTGAATTTCGTTGAAACTTTCCTTGCCAATCACAAACGGTTTGTCCTTGTCAAGTTTATTCAGAAATAGTGTTTTTAGAAGATCATGGTTCATTAGTTGCGTTGGTCGAAAGAACCCGTCAAGTGCTGCCGATGCTCAGTTATACTAAAAGTTCTCGGTGAAACACAGCGTCGCTGTGTTGATTCCCGAAAGTGTTTGGCGTTGTTGATTTTCAGTTGAGAGGATTTTCAGACATGTAGCGTTTGAAACGCGGAAATTGAACTAGAGTCAATCGAACACATTGGCAGTTGCACCAGAACGTGGTTGTATGTTCACGAAAACGTGCATCATTTTCTAGACGCTGTCTTTCTGATCCCAGGTTAGTGGCACAAAGTCGCTGACGCGACACAGGTGCGGCTTACTGGCGGCGTTGAAAGCTTTTCGATTTGTTTTGTTGACGTAAGCAGTTCCAGCTCAGTCGCACGTGCGTCGCAAATAACATAATCAAAAGCGAATGTACGTGGTCGGGTCTGGAAACATAAAGAAAGTACTGAGTGAGACATCAAACCAATGGTGCTACCCCGTTACGGCATCAATGCCTAGCCACTTGAGCTACTGAAACGGTTGACATTGTGTAGGAATAGGGAGCAGCTCTTTCCGTATAATCTCTGTCAGACTGTTGGTTGTGAATTGGTCTCCCGTTGAAGAGGCATTGTCGAACGCGTCGGATTGTCAGTGGGGTGTATGTCGTCACTCGCAGCGACCGTATTTCTTTGCCGATGACAGCATACTTGCTGTCGGTTGTCTCAGAAACCGGGAGGTACTCCGTGGCGTATTTAGACACGTGCGGCCAACGCGAGCTGGAAAAGCTGGACCAACAGTTGCGAATTCGCGTCGAGCTGTTTGGTGTTACCACTGGGAACGTTTGACTTAAATTGTATGATTAACATTCCTTTCACGCGTCCCTCGATTTAGCGACTGCAGGTGTGCTGGCGGTAACATTTTAACCGGGCAAGATTTGTGCTCAAGCAAGACTACCTAAAACTTGTCGATATTGCATCTTCTTGTAAACACGATACCTTCCCACAATCCCCTTCTTGGAAAAAGACCGATCGGTTTGCCGCGTGCTTAACTTCGCCGGTGGCGTGACCACATGCTAAAGCAAAAATTGAGCCAACGACCCCAGAAATAAGGCGGATTACTGAGAGCGCGGGCACGCGAGAATGCCAGTTATCGTTATGCGCGTGCTTGCACATCGCGGTTATATAGATTTAGGGTAAAAACCCTGCTCGCAAGCTCCGACACGCACAGCATGCACGCAAACTCTTGCGTTGTCAGTCATGCGAAAACCACACGTTGAGACTTTTTAGTACACAATTGCGAGAATTAAGGTTGCTGTTGGCTTTTAAAACTGAAGTCAAAAGCCAGCAAACTTTTCATAGTAGTAACACAATGACTTATACTCGAACCAAGGCACTCCAATATTCTAACGACATTGCTCATGGCTGAGTAAGCTATTCATCACTAGCATTTTTGGGCGACGTTTACCACATTTTCTCGGCAGTACGCATTTACCAGATTGCTGCACCTTGAGAAAGGGAATGTCTGCTGCTGGTCTTGTTAATCCCAGGGGAAGCAGGAAAAGTCCTTGGTAAGCCGATTGTTGATATGCAATGCTAAACGTTGGCCTCGTTTTAGACATTTAGATCAAGCGTGGTAGGGATTGGGCTGCGTGGGTGACTAATTTCTGAGTTTCCCTGCCCGCTTGCTCTTGCTGTCAGAGATGCGGAGCAAATGCGCCGAAGTCGATAAACTGCTCATAAACGAAGTGCTGGCAATCAGTTTTTACCGCCTGGGTCAAAACGCGGCAATCGAATTGCGGCTGAATGGATTAGGGGCTATTGAAATTTCGTTCATCAGAGTCAATCAAGCGCTTGCCAAGGCAAACACCAGAAACATCTTTTGCTTGCTGCAATTGTAAAGCTTGTCGTTGAAGTTTTTTCTCCGCGGTCTCTTGTGAACTTGAGATCCGCGAAAGCGGGGCATTTATGAAAAGTGTACGAGCTCTTGTCAAATGTAATGAATGATTCATAGCCAATCAAGTGTGAAATGCGCCAGTGCGTTCGATGAGTCCGTCAATAAACAATACAAGCCTCTGTTTCCGCTTTTAGCGAGGCCAAGATCAACCTTTGTAAAAGTTTGTCTCTGTTGGTGACTGTGCTCTGCGTTCGCTCAACGTTTGCTGTTGATTCACCCACGTAGTATTTATCTGCGCATTCCAGCTCCTGCACGTTGCCACATCTAGAGTACTGTAGAAATATGCAGTACGTATATAGCGCAAGCAACCATAAGCCCACTTTCTGGCAGAGCTTCTGTCTGTCGTTAATGCGGCAGGTTCATGTGAAGTGCAGCAATGAGTAAATTGCATCACACAAGCAATTCTGTGAACTCGCAGTGGCATGCGCAGAACTTGTCCCGTCACATGTTGTGTGCCAGAGCAGAACAGCGTTATTTGCCAACACTCGTTGCCATGCTTGTTGCAAGTTTAAAATACCGCGCTGACTTCAAAAAAGCTTGGTGATGAAAAGAAGCTTGGTCAGCTGGACAAAAGTGCTCATGAACGGATGTGACCCGGGTCGCAGCTAATCGAAAGCAGTATTTTGCGTTGTCGTCTTGACGGCGTTCGGGCTGGTATGTTCACACGCCTATTCAGCACAAGGCATTTCAGGGTCAACTGTTTTGCACACAAAAATGTTGTGACCTGCAACTGCATGCTTCATCGTGGCCGCAACCAAACCCAAATTAGCTGCGCCAGGACAAAAAAATCACCGAGGGCTGTACCTTGTTGTTTCAGCTCGCTAGCCAGATTCAGTCGTTTGTGTACAGCAACTTGGCTCAACGATGCTAAATATTTAGATCGCAACTTGACACCAGGGCCGCCTGCTCTGCCTTCCACTCCACACAAAAGCCTACGTCTCGGCGGCACCTACGTCGGCTGGTTTCTTTTGATACAGACAACCAATTTTGACGAATGGCGATTTTCTAGAGTTGCTTTTTTACGTCACGCAGGCCTCTCACAGGGGCATTCATTTCAAGGGTTTGCAGTTATCAACAGACCGGCGAGATCGTTGCAAACAAAGCCTTTGCAATTTACCCAGCGTTGCGAACTTGCTATGTGGGAAGGGCAACAAAACTCGACCGGATCTGGTTGACAAAAGCGAGTCCCGGGCGTCGACGCAACTGGTGGCTCTGCGGGAAACCAAACTCAAACAACGCCTTTTGGTCAATTTATGGCTAGGGCATGTTTTTACTCATCTAACTTCCACTAAGTCGCACCGAAGGCTTGGTGATGATGCTTTGTCTCCGCAAACAGCATTTTGAAAAGTACTAAATGGGTCCAATCTAATGCCAAACGGTTTCCGAACAGGAGTGTCTTACTTGGCATGCCACTTGCAACATCAGTTGCAAACTTCTGATAGGACAACCTACTTTCTTTTTTAAACAAGCAAACTTTATTGTTGCCTGGCTGCTGTTGTTGACATGCAGAAGCGTCGCATCTTCGCGTAGTAAACCCTGAAGTAAACGTCAACTGGATATCGGGTTGATCATTGGCGTCCGAATGATTTTTTCCAAGGGGGGTCATTACAGGATTTTTCCAAAATTTTTCTAGGGCGGAAAAAAGTGGTGAAATTTGTTTTGTCCCACTCGAAACTAAATAACCTTTTTTCTGGAAATTTCAAAATACATGGGGCCTTTCCCCCATGACCTCCCCTTCCGACGCCCATGGGGTTGATTAATTGTGATTGCTTGAATACTGTACGATGAACCCGCTTCGTATCATTTAGGGTGTGCGAACTGGGTGAAGAATTAAGCGTGGTTCCCATAAAATCTGACGCACGCGTCGCTAGGAATGGTACGGGTGCAAACCAAACATCTCTTTTGTCATTTTATTCATCATTATTTTTATCTGAAATTCTGCGTAAGATGGCGTCACGGGCAGCGCTGTCAAGCCTTCGCGGACGTTTCTCTGAAAAACCAGAAGCGAGCGAATTTATCGAAACGTTCATCTGCTTTCAAAGCACTACGCACGCCGACCTCCGGGACAGAGCTGGCCGCCGATACAATCGATGGCGTATATAATGTTTGTTGTCTCGCAGCGTTAATAATCTTGCATACCACGGTGGCAGGTCATCACCGAAGAGGTCGCTTCTCGACGGTCGCGGCCATGTTCAACCACACTGCTGGTTGCTTTCTGGCGAGACCCGAACTAGACCGGACTTCGAATTGCCACCGATAGTAGCGAAACTTGTGCCCTGTTGTTGGGTCTGTGATGTCTTCTTGCCCACGCTGGATGACTTCTCGTGTGAAAACCTTAGGATTTGTGTAAGCGTGGGACGTGAGTGTGGCAATGATTAAGAGCCGGTGGTTTGTCACAATCGTCTTGGCATGAGGATGTTCGAAGCATCGATTTGTTTAAGTGTCCTGTTGAAAAAGTAAAGCTCGTAGTCAAACAATGCACTCAGAGCAGCATGTCTAACGACAGTTTTGCTTCTGGACCTCGACGAACCTAACTGTACTAACTTAACCTCGGGGTTAAGTGGCTGATATGCCCTGCTTAAATACGTCTAGCAGAATTAGGACCTGGTTTTCGCTAAGAAGAGAAGCAAGCACCTGTAGTCTCGAGTTACATATTGCCACTTGTTGATGGTAGGAAAGTGTTTTGAAACCGCTTGTGAACTGACTGCGAATTACTAAAGCAATTAGTGAACAGCTGCTATTAGTAAGCATCATTACATGTCTAATCAAAGCTTTTCAAGCTGTTAGTTTCATTGACACCAATGCAGAAGGCGTTTGTCCCAGTTTAGAAGTACTTTGCACCATTTAGAAAACAGCTGTGTCTACTCTGATTGCACGATGGGCTTTTCAAGCAGCTTTTTTGAAAGTTACCTGTGAGGAACTTTTTGTACATTTCGTGCTAGACAGCAACAAATCAATAATTTATTTCTTTTTAACTCTGAGTAAATAACTACATTTACAGTCATAACGTCGGGGTGGTTATGGGTAGGTCGCAAATCTGAAATTAAATAAATGTTATGTCGACAAAAACTGTAAGCTCCGCTGATCTGATCGATTCCCACGAGAGACCTATATTACTCTTAAAAAGTACGTTCAACTAAACTGTTAACTGCTTGCGTATTATTCTTATGTTTATTCCGTCTTAAAGTAGATATAACCTTTATCTCTACCTAGCTTCTTTCTAAGTTATCTACAGCTTCTGAAAATGATTTCGGAGAAATAGCAACGAATTAAGATCTGCTTGCATTTGGTATTAACGGGCGGCCGCCAAAAATATGTTGTCAGTTCAGTGCGTTCACCCTACAGATACACGACAGGTTAGCATCCGCGACGATAGGGTCATAAAAGGCAGGAGACTAAAAGTGGAACAAGAACGCATCGACGAAACAAGTAGCCCTTGCAAGACAGGTCAAACCTGATCGGGTTAAAAAAGCAGATGAGCCAAGGTTTTGGGGAGATGTCATCCGCAAAAGTCTATAAATCTGATCATTGATTTGTCTAGGGCACTTTTGGGGATTAATGTCCTGTCTTTACCTTTGGATAAACGCAAACGTGAAATGTAACCCTTCTTTTTGCATCTCTGATGTGAAAACGTGTCCGAGATATGCGGTCTTTTTGTTCATACAATGCGTCGGTAATGATGAGCAAAATGGTTTTGAGTAAGCTTAAGATTCATCTGGGCAAACATCCATGGAAGCCACTATTTACTTCAGCACACGTCAGCTCTTGCAAATACCAAGCACTGGGATGAACAGGATCACAAAAATTTAAAAGGCAGATGAGAGCATTGAAGAAAGAAGGTAATCGGCAAACAAATCATGTTTACGTGTAGTATTAATTCTGTTTAAATTTCTAGTAGGCGTAAACGGGTGTTGAGGTGTTTTTATTTCTAAGCAAGTATGAACGTGAGCCGTCTTTTTCCTTTTTCCACAGTTGCGCCTTTTCTGCGCCTTCACGTTTAATTGACGTTAAATTGCAGCCTTTGGTTGAAAAGCTTTGTATTGTTGTTTCAAAAAAATCGAGTTGTTTTTCTTCACTCAAAAATAAACTCATGCACAGGCAACCGTTTTTCCGAGAGGCAGAGCGAGTGATCAAAACAGTTTTCCTTGCTGTGTAATTCACGTCAAAAACAATTTCTCACCAGCTTGCAGCCGTTCATCTCATTAAAACATGTTGTCGCGATTTGTTGTCGTGCAATTTTACGCTTAAACTTGACGTAGTGCGAGCTGGTTTTGATTCTGCGTAAATGAGGATTTCGCGTGGATGTCATTCTGCAGTTGAAGGCCATAAATGGCCACGAGCGCCATCGACGGCACTGCACAAAGTTGCTTGCAGCACTAAACTCTGTTGTAGATGTTACGGGAGTCCCTACGACATGGTGCTGTCTGAATGATGTGGATGTTTATCTCTGGCTGCCGTATCGTTGTGGGAAAAGTGATGGCTGTGAATTTTGACAGGACAGTCTGTTTTCTTTTGTCGAATCGGTGCAGGTTGCCTCTGCTAGGCATCATTTTACGAAAAGAGTGATTGATTGACCTGCAGGGTACAGCAGATAACAATAGAAAACGGTTATCTTGATGAATGTGTAATTTTTATAATAGAGCTCTGGCAAAAAACTAAAAATCGAAATCACGGTGTCGAAATCAAGGTGTAGGATTTGGTGTTAAGGCATTTCAATGTCTAAAAATGAATTCCGTCAAGGTGTAGGGTTTGGTGTTAAGACATTTTAAGATATTTCAATGTACGTTGCATCATTTTTTGAAAGAGTGTAGAAAATACTGAATGAAAGATTTTTTTAAATATAATGTGGCGGAACTTACATTCACTGCTCAGTATATTAATTTCAAGCAGAACGTTGGAGGCTCAAAGCAATGCTCGCGTCTGTTGGAACTGGACATTCAGACACCTGGGAAATCATGACCGCAGCGATTTACTGTTCAGTTCGTTAAATATTCATGGTGACAGAGTGGCTTTATACGGTTATACGTGACCGTCATCGGTTGTTTGGAGGCTAGATGTTATACTTGTTAGCGGTTGTTACTAGAAAAGTGAGCAACCAACAAAGACAAAATTTATAACTTTCGAAGTTCGTCGTTACTTGGTTTCAGAGCATTGAGTTGTTTTCCACATTGTTTTCATGTGTGAGAGGAGGTAACTTTTGAACAAAAATCTACGACGCATTTCTTGAAGCTTCAAAAAAAGCTTTATGCCAATTTATGAGTGCCTTCAAATGTACGTAATCAATGATTAAAATATGATTGTGCCGTCCGTAATGTCATTGACTGTCACTGATCACTTAACAAGCAGCGATAAGCCCGGTTTCCATGGTACATGAGAACGCGAAGTACTCTGTCAAATGCCATCTATTTCATTCGCAAGCTTTGCTGTTGGTTCAAATTGAAACAACGCGTTCGTTGCTGACATTGCACTCTGCTGGCCGGAACCATTCGAACGTTTAAACCACGCTGAGGCTAACCGGCAAGTAAACAATCATAGCAAACGTACGGCCACAATTCTATACTGACGCTCGATCGTTTTCTTTTGATATCTGCCGCCCTGGCTACGAGCCTTTGTCTAATAAGGCACACGTGGAGTCCGTGAAGTTACTTTTCCTGTCCAGTTGGACCTGCCTCGAATTTTGTAGCAACAGGTGCAGAGGATACACGCCATTATGAAGTTCTATGTACAGAATGCATCTTTGTTTGCTTTCAATGACGTAACTTCGATTGAAGGTGTCGCCCGGAACATGTGTCTTTTCAATGAGCTCATGTTAGGGATTCACCCAAACCTTTTTGTGATCGATCAACCAAATCCGGGCTGTTTGTTGCCAAAGACGCTCCTTTCCTGCATTCCTGGACGTTGGAAGGGTGAATATTGTGCTGAGATCCCCGTTGCGACTCTTGAGTACTCTGTGGCAAAAGTAATACCCCTATTTGTTAGAGGATGCTGAAGTGCTTTCCACGAGGAAAGTCACCTTGATCGCACATATCAGCTTTGCGAGCTTTTTGCGCATAGTTGGCGCAGACTCTTAAGCTTTGCCCTCTCTAAGTTAGTGGCATCTTGTATGATAATATGCGGTGTTATTACATTCCGTGGTCGCAGCGGGTGGTGAGATCCTATGTTGTGTTATCACTTCGGCCCTAGGCCGTCAGATGAACGACCGTAAACAATGGTTCGGCGAGAGCAGCGAGACAGAGCAAAACTGAGTGCTCCCCATTCGTAACATTAATCAGTGATTGCCAACAGGGCATGAAATTCGGTGTGCTTTACACCGCTGCAACGCTCAAGCCATACTTTACGAACGTTTAACGTCACCCTACACCTGCAGGCTGGGACGAACGACCTTGATCACGGCATTGCCACGTGACGCAACCAGTTTTGAGGATTTTTTGTCAGTCGTTTGTTGACTTCAAATGCAAACCCTCCGGTGCCTGAGGCTCAGATACGAGAGGATATGCAAGCATTATAATGTAACGTCTTGCCTGATTCTTTAGGCGTGCTGTTGGATACGTCAACAAATAGTTTTTTGTAGGCTTTGCAGAACACGTTAGAACACAAAGTAAAGCGTTGCTTGCTGAACACTGTGGTCGATACGATTCTCGGCCGCATCTTAACTGGCTCAACGTTGCCTGACGATGTTTTTGCTGTTTTTACCCTTTACCCCGACCTTGATTCCGTGGCTGCATCAGCTCACAAAATTATCTGAGTTCCTTCGGGCGCCGCGCAAATGTCGAGTTAATTCCAAGCACTTGACATTGTAGCGCGTGCTGGATTTTGCTTGTAGTTGCCGTCGGGTCAGGCTGAAGGAGTCACTGGCCAAGGACGTTAATCGCCGTCAAGTCGGTGTAGCTCTACATGTTAGCTTTGTACCTTGATGCGTAATTTTCACTTTGTGTACAGTAAAGATTGTCCGATGTGCGCATACACCTCGCCATTCAGCGAGAAAACATGAGCCCGAAGCGATCTGCTTTTTACGAAAGGTTGTTAATCGTCGATGAGACGACCGGTCGTGCGAAATTACAGCGCAAACCACTGCGACGTGTTGATTACGCCTATACGTTGAGATTTAGATCTACGAACAAAACACTAGATTAACTTTCTCACGGCGGTGTTACTGTTTCTTACGATCTTAGTATTCGACCTGTGCGTGCTGCTTTTTTATCTGCACATCAGTAATACAGCTAAACCAAATGTCAGTCGCTGGCTTTATTGATCTCGGTTTCTGGTTTTGATGCTGCAGCAATTTCGCTTTGCGCTTCGACGCTGAAAATAAACTTTTTGGCCTTCACAACCCAGCATCGGATTTTTCTATATAAAGTGACAAGAGGCATGATGGACGTACTACTTTATGCTAAGTTTTTTACTGTGTGGTATGAAATTTACATGGAACATTTAGATTTATATGCTTCATATAAATGTCCTAAAGTAGTTAGTTCGAAGCTCATGAAAGTTTTAGAATTTTTCATTTTTATAAAATCACGTGGCACACCTAAAACGTAAAGTCAATAACAATTGCTGATATTTCTTTATGTTGAAACCTTTGGCAAACATGTGCAGTATCCAAATTATTCTAAAATTGCCAACCTTTTTTCTACACGCCTTGATGAACATAAAAAAGTGATTTTCAATGTCACATCAAATCTCTGCCCTGAGCCAGTGCTACCGTTTATGCAGTTTTGCCATGGACAAAAGAGTGGCATGCAGTGGTAAAAACGGAACGCCAAAGGATAAGCAACCATTATTCATATTCCGATCCTCATCATTCGCCATTATGGCGTGGACCACAAGCGGCAGATCGAATCCGGCCTTGCTCTTTTGCTGTCTGGGTCGCTGCGGTTGATTGAAAAACAAAAAATAACATTGAGTGCAGTTTGACAGTCGGCACCTGTGGTTGGAGAGCGTGTATTTAAATGCACTTTGAGTTCGTAGAGAATGCGAGCTAAGCGAGGAAGTTTTGTTAGGCTCTACCGGGCATTTGTCCCAGTTTCTGCGGCCTCGCCTTCAGAGCTATAATAGAGCGGGTGTTTGGAGGCGTTTTTGTCTACTTTGATGCACGTGTGCAGGAACGTAAAAAGCTCTGAGTGGCACGCTTCCCTTTTACATTGAACTTATATATTCGGCAACCGAAAATGAACGCAAGCTACTAATCACTTCTCTTTTCGTCTGAGTTTCCATCGTCACACCTAAACGGACTGCGTTCCAGGAGTCCACCCTTCCTTGCTGGCATAAGCTTTTATTTGGAATTTCCTACAGCAGTGATGTTGTTTAACTTGTGAAGGCCTAATGTGTTTTTCATAATCTTTTCGTTGAAATAATGTATTTCATCACTCTCATGCAGTAGATCTTCTAACATTTGTTTCAAAACACTGCACCTAGCGGAAATCTTATTGTGTCAGCATTGGCCGCCACTGCCAAAGCGGTTGGATGACTATCTCCTCGTCTTAACCCATCAAGCACTTTGTCGTCGCAAAATCACGGCTGACACCGCCGTCACCCTCGCACACAGCTGTATGCCAGACCCGTCGCGTCCGACCATGGCCGCATTCTTCCTTTGAAGTCTTCCTCAGATGGACAGCTGACTGACACTCTTGGTGATGAACAACTTGTGCGGCGTTTGTTGGATTTTGCCCCTTTCGTTGGATCGAACTGGACAAATTCTTACATCTTGAAAAGAAGATTTGAAACAGGCTATAAGAACGTGGGCCAATATAAGGCAGAAAGACTTTTGAAGAAACCTTCTCAGGTTTCTAAAGAATTCCAGGGGTACCAAACTGCTAGGAATTGCGAGAGGTTCCCTGTCCAGGTGGCAAACATTTGCAGCCGTAAAACGACTTACAGCGGACCGCGTCGTTGCAGTAGGTCAGCTGTTCTTGCCCGTGCGCGTAAGCCACGATCGGTTGGCCCGGTGCACGTACGTATATGTATTCCATCAACAACAAGTGACAGTGGTTCTGATAAATATTTGCGATGAGCATCGGCGGAGCGGCCTACGATTAAAAAACGGCCTTTCCTTTTTGCGGTCTCCGCCTCGTTTTGTCTTGAGGAAAAGAAATGGCGAGGGAAGAGCGCGGACTTGCCGGGCCAAGAGAGGTTCTCCCGACTTTTGCGTGGTCGGAACCGCAAATGTGTGAGGCTCCAGAAGACAGTGTGTATTTTTAGGCTTGATGCTTTTTTGTTGTCCTATCGAGAAAAATATACGGCTCACTGAAGAAGGTTAGCATGATATAATGTCACATCTTCGAAAGCGCGTGTGCCCCCAACACAATCGTAGCGAATCTGAAAATGTTTTTCAAAAAGACTTTGTTGAAAATTTGAAAAAAGTGAAAATGTAAAGAAATTTCAGAAGTTCTGCGCCAACCCCAAGAAAATATCAGGCGTGTTCCGATAAGAAACATTTGTACTTTTTTCGAAATATTTGTACTTTTTACGCTACGACCTTACAAGCATACGCAAATCTGCAAGCAAATCTTTGCTAAGTGCGAACCATGTGTTACATGAGGTTTTGTTTTCATGAATCTGGTTAGTAGGGAAAATGTAAAAGAGTTTGCTATAATAGGTAAAGCAATGTGTTGGTCGTTGTATTTTACGTGTAGGCCACGTTACTTTCAGTGCCAGTAACTTTTTGCGAAATGATCAAGCTTGGGCAAATGTCCTTTTACCAAAATCATTGAAACGCGGAATAAAATTTGTTGTGGTAAGAGACGACAGATTATTTCGTACGAGGCAGATATTTGTCCACCACGATGTTTTCTGTCGTACACCAATCTGATTTAGGGACCACTCTTAAAGACATGCCTGCGATTGACGAACTTTGACAATGGCCTTTAGCAGTTTTTTGGAGCATTTAAACTGCTCATTTGCTGCCGTATCGAAGCAGTTGCTGCTATTGTCGTCTGCCTCCAATAGGTTGTTTTAAACACAGTGACGCCTACGTTCTAAATGTCTGAATACAGCTTGAACTCTTTGAAAAAGTTACAATCACTCTTATCGAAGGGTACTTTCGATTAACGACCACTGACAAGGAAGGGGCCTTGAAATAGAATATAAAGATTTCATTGCAATACTTTGCTTTGTACTAGTGTCTACCTGAGCGCTGTTTCATGGACAAACATTCTTTCTGATGTATTTCTTTGCACCTTCAGAATCAGGATTAAGCTCTGTCGTATTAAGAAACAAGTCTACCGTGCGTTGCAACTCATGCTATAGTTTTACAAAAAATATGACTGCACCGACTTATTCTTTCCCTTGAGGTATGGCCATCCTGTCTAATGAGAGGGAAATTCGAATGCTCTCAACAGATGTTTTCAGACATTTTTAAATGTTCATATGTTTTCTATTTCTTGATTTGTAAGATATTGCCAACAACATGAACTTTGGAACTTTTCTGAATAACGTGGAAAGCAAATGTTTTGCAGCAAACATTAGTTTTTTATAGCATTGCTTGCCAGTTAGGGAAATTACCTAAGTCGTAACTCAATTTAGTGTTTCTACATGACGTCTACTCATTTCTTCTTTGGTTTTCAAATTCCTCAATGTGTTATCGGATTGGATTGTCTGTTTCTTACAGACAAGAAAATTTGATGCCGCACAAGTTTCTGCACGTTTTTTGGTTAAGATACTGATTGCTTCTCAGCGGACGCATGAAAGAGATTTGGTCTTTGGCGAGCAAGAAAAAAGCGTCCTTTTTCGTCAGCCCTCGCGTTTTGGTGAAGTGGGATACGTCGGTGAAAGAAAGGCAGATCGCGGTGGCAAAGCAGCTACCCCGGCACAGCAGTAAAGCTTGGAACGTTTCATGTAGACGATTCCATATTAAAGGTAGAAACGTTGAGGAGTTGCTCTGTACAGTGACGAACAGTGAGGAGTTGCTCTGTACATGAGCGAGTTTACATCGTGCATCGATGTTGTTTTCGCTGAATTGAGTTTGAATTATTTGCCGCCAGAATTACTATGAGTTGACTGACATTGAGGTAAGTTGAAGGTAGATCAAAAGCATAGAGGTTTCAGGTTTTCCATGTAATCATTCTAGTTTCATCGAAAGATTTTGCTGGAAGCTAAAATGTATCGCTTTAACTAACCAGTAGTAGGCTGCTCTTGCTTTTGGCTTTCAGACAGTGAGGTGATGATTCATCAAATCAACATTCCCTTTTTCCCTTAAAAGGCGGTAAGAGGCTTTTCGTTGGAAACTTTGTGGGCGTCTGCAATCGGAGTACATTTGATAACCACGATCAGAGATTTACCACGTAACTGCTTACTAGTTAAAGCAAATGTACCTTGCTTGGGCATTAGCGCACCGGGCCGGCAGCTAATACTGGCGCGCTCGCCGCGAACTCTGGTTGGCTGCTCTTCGAATACCGTCGCGGTGAATCGCGGCAGGTGTTCCATGATGTACCTTGTTCAGAGGTTGGCTTACCGTTTGTCCAAGCGGAGGGCAAGACCGTCTGTTGCAGGAACGCTCTACTGACCGCGCAGCGACAGCGTGAAATCGTGAAATGAGGTTTCCTCGTGAAATCGCTCGGCCGACTCACGTCCACGGCACTTGCGCCGTTCTTCCGTTTTGGCACAAAACGACAATCGCATTTGGACTTGTCAGCCTGACACGCAATTGTCTCTTAGCTGCGTCGACAAGCAGGCGTGCGTGATAGACGGGCGACAGCATGCAGCATCTGCTAAGTTTTGCAGCGGTTCTGCCGCTGCTTGTTGATTTGAGCCGAAAGGCGCATATCTGTGAAGAAGCGGCGCAAGAGAGCGCGGCGGTCACCTGCTTCTCACGTTACGTCATGGCGAAAAGGCGAAGTCGCATATGAATGACATCATCTGCGAGCAAGCGTGGAATGCACGCGAAAGGTTTTCATCACTTTTCGACGGCTGTCATTAACGGACGCGCGAGCAGAGCCTGACGGCACTATCAGGCAGGCCGCCCTCAGGCCGGCAATCACCAATCGGTCACTTCGCGACCGTTTCCTTCACATTACGACTGGGGCAATGTCATAAGTTCAAGGCGACGTCGTAGAGTACGCATTTCGAGCATGCCGGCGCGTACTACTCCGAAAAAAGCAAAACGAACAACTTTTCTTTTGTTGCGGTTAACTCAGGCAAGCCGCAGTTTTCCGGTCAGTGTTCCATGTCAATGAATTCATTCTTTGGTGACCCCGATAATTACTGCTTTACGAGTAAATTTTGCCGTTGTCAGATGATAGCCAGCTGTCAGTGTCTTCGACATTTTGGGAAATCTCAAGCAAGCGATTGCAGTAAAACGTTTTCATCCTAAGTGCATTCGACTTTTTTCATCCTTGGTGCACAGGGGATGTCAAACGCAGGTTGAAAATGGTGTAAAATTTTAAAGGAACTCTTGCTTTTCAAGCATCTGCATCGTGCAATACCAGGATTCCAAACTTAGAACCCCGCCTAATCAACTTGTTGCGGCTGTAATTTGTTGATTATGCGCTTGTCATGCGTCGGCCTTTCTTCGATGTAAAAGCAAACCTCCCGCAAAATACTAGTTCATTGCAAAGAAAATTGCTTTCATGTTTTATTATTTTCTATCGACTAGACAGTAAATGGCTCTGTAAATAATCCGGAAGTTGAAAGAACTTAAAAACGGGAGGTCGCCCGAAAGTAAAACTCATTTCAAGGAAAAAACATCTGTGCCGATTCGACAAGCGGAAGCACTTGGTTTTTAACCTAAGCTGGTGAGTTTAGACGAATTTATCTGATGCTTTCGCTGAGGTTCGTCATTGTTGATCTTATTTTCTTGAACCTGTTGCAACACGGCGCCCAATACCGCTGCGTTTGACGCATTTAGACGACAATTTTGAAGCCATTATATTCCATCTGCAGAGAGGAATTAATGCTCCCTACAATTCATACGATGGTGCACGGTAAAGAATAGCGTATAAGCACATTTCTGTGCTTGAGGTGAGTTGTGATGTGAGTAGGTCACCGTGACCTACGAAGACAAACCCAATTGATCTGTTGCAATCAAGCAACTATGCACAGCGCCATTAGTACGTCTATGAAGGAAGCATCTGATTGAAAAGAAATCGATGGTTCCAGTGCATTTCAGTAATCGCTTTGTAAGGCATATAAGTAATGTTCAAATGCAACAAGCTTTGGGTACGAGCGCTTGGGCATTTGCTCATACGGGGCCCGCGCTTCTCCGTACTGTGCTGCACGGCTGCTCAGGATAAGCGGGAGTTCTGGCGGTGCTCATTGGTTCGCGTTGACACGTAAATCGCTTCGCTCCATAAACACTATTTGTCGTTGCCATGACGGAAAGCCTTGTATTTGCGGAGCTATCCTTTGCCCGACATGTGTTTTTGATTGCCAGAGGGACGTAGACTTACGATTACCACAACACGTTCGGGGCCGACAGCGACATTTTCAGTCGTTGTTTTATTAGATATTGAAGCCGATAGCTTTATTCCTCTTGTGTTAACTGGATTTTGTCTGAACCCTGCTGCCTCTTGCATAGCTATTAGCCGATGGCGAAAGTTACAAAGAACAGTAGAGTTTACGGAATGGTCGAAATACAGGAACACCTGCAAGCCAGCCGTGATTTTTCGAAACAATGGTGCTAGTCAGTGTCAGATTTTAATGGATGTTTTGAGCTTTTGCTCATGAAGCTAGCCGCCAATTATGAGAATCCACGTATCCCGGTCTTGACTTGGACGACATGGATTAGCTTTATACATTTGCTTGTTTTGCTGATGGTCGAGTAAGTATGCTGTAAGCGCTGTAGTTTCGCAATCAAAACTCGTCTGTATTGCGCAAGTCGCTAACCTCTTGTAATATCTCAGTTAAATCCTGAGATCTGCGTTTTTCACGCTTGGTTAGTTGGGCGAAACGCATTAACAAACGTGGACTAATTCAGGCATTCAAGGAGCCCTGTGCAAAATAATCGAAAAGATAGCATAGTAAGACAGAAATGGTTGTGTTTTGGGTTTGTGTTGTAAAAGCGATTAAGGGATTAGGCGGCGGAGGTTATCAGGTGATCTGGCGATGTTGCAACTGCATCTGGTTTTCGTCCACTCAGCTCTTTGCCAAGGTGCTCAAAATTTTCGAATTTGTCTTTATAGCGATCGATCAAGGCCCGCAGCTCCATAGTTGCTGATTCGTGATGAAGGTAGACCGCCAAGTTTCATGTTCACTAGCAACTGTTTTATACAGCTTTGTATTTTCCTAAAGAAACGCCCACAATTTTACGGGTTTGATCGTTTTGTTGCTGAAGTCTCGTGAGGCATAAAACTATTTCTTCTTCGTTACATTCCATAAAGGAATTGTTACCAACTTACTGTTTTTTTAGCAAACGCATCTTCTGCTGCTGAAAGTAAAATCCAGGTGAAGTCCGATAAAACGCCCTCAAAACAAAAGCCCACAGATGTTCAACTGTAAGAGTTTTCTAGCAGAAGTCCAGTATTGGCTGTAATTAGTTTTGTTACGGTTCGGTCGGCAATGTACTGTGCAGTGCCTCGACGATCTGCTGTACAGCGGAGCTGCGTTATGGTGTAGAGCTTGGAAACAGTAACTGGAGACCCTTCTTGCATTTTGAGATTGCATGAATTGAGCTCGGTTTTCTATAACGTCTTCGCAAATAGTTATGCAACATGTTTAACTTCTGCACAGAAATATTGACAAAGCACTGCAACAATGGAGCGGGGTTGAACTCGTTTGGTTGTATTTCCACACATCCGAGTACTTTGTCGCAACTCCTGAGGGTGTGATAATAATTCTTTTTCGGCAAGATGTTATCCCCTTAAAGCTGTTGTTGCCCAAGTGCAGAAACCAGATTTAAATCAAAGAACAGGTTAAAACCGGTATTGTTGTCAAATCAGCGTTAATGAAATTGTTGCCAGCGTTCAGCTATCATGTGATCGTTGAGTTAATCCGAAAAGTGCTTTATTAAAATGCGGTCAAGATTTACAAAAGTTTCCAGACAGATCTAGCATCAAGCGAGGAAATTTTATGAAAAAGGATTTTCTCCTATACGTGCAGTTGAAAAACGTGGGCGGAAAATTCTTTTAACTGTTTGTGTTAGAAATTTATGGAAAACTGCCGGCATATTTGTAAAGAGTCAATAAATTACTTGAGAATAATTTATAGTGGTCACCTCCATGCCTGATCGCTAACGAAATTTCGAAACACACTGAAATACCCCAGAATCCGACCCCGCTTGTCAAAAAACTTAAGCAGTTCTTCTGCTCTGTCATAGTTCACACTCCATGGATGCTTGTGTGAGAAGTAATGTACTTCAAAATTTTGGCATGAAGCTTTCAGACATTTTGGCCGCGCGGACCAAGGCTCCTTTCAGCGAATGCTAATGGTGAGCGGTGGGTGAGCTCCAGGCAATTCAGCTCGGTCATTACGCAAACGCAGTCAGAAAACAATGTGGACGCGCCCTGGTAAGTAGCGCGGGCACCCATCGTTACGCACGGCAAGGATGGTTGGGTTTGGGCGAATGCTCGTTCGTCGCCGTGGAATGTTTCCTTGCTTTGCTGAGAACAGCGCCGGGAACGCACCTCGGGTTGTTAGGCCGTCGCAGTGAGTCTGCAGCGCTGAAGAGCCGTTGGTATGCCCGATCGGACCTCAGTGCAATTTTTTTCCAGCAACCAGATGACCTTCTCTGTTGTGAAATCGTCCGACGAACAGCGTTTGCACAGGGGCTGCGCCAAAATTGTCTGACGCTTTCGCACCTGAAAAACCGCGATTAAATTCCGCTCTAGCGAACACACAGCGCTGGCATTTTCGACTTGTAAAAGCGTACAGTTACGCCGAGCATACGTTTGACGAAGACCGAAATAGTCTTTTGCTTTGAACGCGATTGTCTGCAAATATGCTGCGGGGCGCTGTAATTGGGTTTGTTTTGCGAGAAACGTAAGCAGCCGCTTTGTTGTGATCGGAAGCATCGTGCATATGCCATTGGACACCATCTGCTTTATCGAAAGCAATAAATGTTAGATTGAATGTGCAGAGCGGTATCTGTCGTGCTCTGGTATACCTCATACGAACGCGCATATTATACCAGGAGGCAGAGCGATAGATAAAGAAGTAGAGTAGTTTCGGAACGTAATTTTCGCTTCTGAGGCGTAGTCTGACAAGGTAACAATTCTTGATTTAGAGGAACAGCAGAAGGCTGACAAAGACAAACACTTCGAAAAGGTTCTTTTTTGCCAAAATGCTTTAGCTGACGATGTCACTGCTCAGTTACAGTGCTGTTAAATTTAACGACCAATGAGCAAACCCAGTTTGCTGAGCTTTCGCATGACCAGCGTTTCCTAATTGTTTTAAGAAGCTCTTTTCCACTCAGCTAAAAGGTTGTGGTATTGAAAAGTTAATGACGAAAATAACAATGTGGCGTTTACATGTCCTCTGAAATGGCGTTGCAAAACGAGCTGTGTTTTTCAGAGCATTTGTTTGATTTAAATGTATACTTAACACTAAAGGTAGGCATAAAGCATCTGCGTGCATTTTTTCAACGCTATCTCTGCAAGAAGTCCCGTTTGCATTGCTGAATCTCATTTAACGTCATGAAATACAACGAGAGTACGAATAGTCATGATCGACATCAAGGTGTAAAAGTAAGTACTTTTTAAGTTAATGATGATGGCTAAGTTAAATATGTTATCGAAAGGTATAAGCAACATGTCAAAATATTTTGGCGAACAAAGCTCTTTACAAATATTTTGTTTTGCTGTGGTCACTGTTGTTTTTTTCGAACATTGCTTGGAGTTTATTGTCGTTAGAGTTTGCCTGCAATATCTTTTACTGTTCATCAATCAATCTGTCTATCTCTTTCTCCCTCGATGTGTGATTACATTCTCCCTGAGATCATGTTTGCCTTGTGCTGATGTTTGTGCTTGAAGACAGGGTGGATCGGAAATACTTTTTCAATAGGCGATCATAATCGATTTTAATGCCTGAAACTCTTTACACTCAGTCGCAGCAACTGACTTTCTTTATGTTCGAACATACTGTCTCCTATTTATGCTAAAATGTAGGGATGTTGCCAAAGAAGTTTGTTGAAACAAACATGACTATTGCTTTGATTTTTTAACATAATCGTATTGTTTTAACTTTTTTGTCCATGCGCGTGCGCTTAACTGGTTGTGTGATCGATATTAGTATAACCGGTCATTAGCCTACGCCGCTCACTGACGCGTAGAAATTCTGTCCCTGATGCTACCAACTGAGTCGTCCAAATTATTGTAGACCTCCAAATGAACTTTTTGAAAATGTTTCCAACACTGCCCAGCATATATTTGCTTTAGGATCTTTTCACTGACCCAAGTTGACATAATGGGCAAAACCTGATACTTTTGAGATTGCGAGCTGTCAAAAAACGCTTTCGTGGAAACGACCAGGCAGCCGAGCACTGTCTTAAGAGGCGGAAACGTGATCCCAGGATATTTCGCAATTGAGAACGTAATCCTAAAGTACACGCTTTCGAGTCGTTTCTTCGTCAGAAATTTTCTCTGTTTGATTCCGTTTGGATGCTGGAATGAGTTTGCTGGTATCGTTGGTTGTGGTGCTGTTACTGCATACCTAAGGTGTTTGTTCATGCAGTGCTCACGAAAAAGCTTGTGGAGATAAAAGATATAGCTTTTGGTTTTGCGTTGGAAGTGAACTGGTTCGCCAAAGCTGACTTTCTCTTTCCATGTTGCCTTAAGTCAGTTGTTTTTAATGTAATCGCGTTGCTCATCCCAACATGGTTCTACAGTATTTTCTGCGAACTTTCGAAAGTTTGTTTCATATGTGTTGACGATACAACTTCATAAAGCGTGGAAGAAATGCTGCCATGCGAATTTCAATTAATTCAACGAACCAACGATAGTTTACGACACGGTATCCTTCCCGTAACTGTCACGTTTCCGATTTCTTCTGGTGCTTTTGACGTTTCACAAGTGTGCGTCATTGGAAATAGGTGCTTGAAGTGTGTTATTTCGTTGCTGGTCATCACATTTAAGGACGTGACAGACGCCAGATTGTGAACAAAACATTTGTCTCGACTTTGTAAATCCGAGCTGCGCACGGTATTGACGAGCGTCATCAACTTGTGGGTTTCACCTTCTGCTCCACTATGATATGGCTCTGTTTTCAGTAATGCTCTCGGAAACGCGAAGTCAGCGAAAGATATATAATGAATCCAACCAGAAACGTTTGCTTAGACGTACAGTTTGTTTGTATAGAAATACGAAGGTTCACCTTCAGACCTTACCAGTGTATAACCGAAAAATTATTGAAGAATGAACAAACATCTGGCAAACCGTTTAGTGTGGTCTTCATTTTGCTGGTTTGGTGTTATTCTATGATACATAGGTTTAAGTTTAAGCTTACAAAGTGCAGTTTTGCTTGGTAGGAAGGTAATCAGGCAGCTGGTTTGGCAGGTACAGTAAAACAAATAATAAATAATATCCGAAAAAACTACGTTTCAGGTGAAATTTTCGGCATTATTTTTGTTGTACATTTGATGTGGTTTTGAGGCAAAAGAAAGTTCGATTTTGCTTGTACCGCATCATTACGTGGGACATGCCACTCCTTGACTGAGGTCGATTTTGTGGAACGAATTGGAGAAAAACGAAGCGATTCCGAAAAGCGTCCTGTTTACCCAGATCGGATTTGCGACTCCGATGTATTTACGGCGATTGATGTTTTTCTGTTTTTCTTTCGCCGGAAAAACATTTACGAAACCGGATCGCTGCGAGTGCATCCTGCTCAACGGTTTGTTTGTAGGTAGTTTCTTTTCAGAGGCGTTAAGCAGTTCGAGGGATGTTTTCGTAACGATTTAATGAAAAGCTTTTCCACGCTGAGAAGCATTTGCACTTCTTCCGTTGAACATTGGTGTTTGTAGCAACGTGCGTACGCGTGGTCGCGAATTCCGGGAAAACATCGCGCGTCTCCAGCCCAGCCCGTTCTTATCACCACAAACTCTCCTAAACTTTTCTAAACTCCTTGGAATCATCGTTGAAAATCCACTGAGTTGTGTAAATACATCTTTTAAAGTTGTTTTATTTTAGTCCCTGTTCAACCTCAAAGGATGTAATTGCAAGAACAACATACGGCGATGCATCTTTTTTTACTTACACAGTGAATTGCAGAAAATAATTGCAGTACAGTAGCAACAATTCCCCAGCGATCGCAAATGGCTCAAGTTGGAATTTTGGGAACCGCTGCTTGTATAGCACCTCTGTCATGAGCTGCAGCAACAATTTATCTTTAAATGAATATTTATCGCTTCTAATACGCGTTTATCATTTGGCGAAAACAGGAGTGTATTCTGGACAGTGCGGATCCACAATGGCGTGAATCTAGGACCTCTGAAACTTTTGACCATTTTAGCGCACCAACGAGGTTTTGCTTTGTTCAATCGCTCACTTTCAGATTCTGTACTGTCACTCCTGTACATGCTAAGCAAATTCTTTGAATACATTGTAGAATTGCTGAAGGATGGTGATAAGCTTTGCGTTGAACAGCTTCAAAATAATTCAATGGAATTGCAAAACCGCGTGCAGCTTTTGTCAAGCTTGTATTTGATAACTGCAATCAATCACGGCCAGCGATCATTATCTTCGGTTGAATAAAAACGCTTGTTTTGGCGTATCGGTCGACCTGAAACAAGTTTGAGAGGACAGTTACACAATTATGATCCAAAGTATTTGTTTTTGTTGCTGTGCAGCTGAATGCCTGCAACGTCAGCTGGCAGTGACTTGCATACCGGTTGGCAACTTCGGTGTAATCTCGTGATCACGTTGCTGCACGATCAGTCGCTGGCTTTGTGTTTTTATCTTTCACTGCAAAAGACCTGGAATCATGCGTCAAGGATTTCGGAGTATTCATTCCCGTTTTTTAGGACCTCGCCTTACGCCTTTGATGGTCACTGTTTGTCGCTGCGCTTTTTGCGTCCGATTCATTCACAATTGTCTCAGGCAATTGTGGACAACATAATGGCAGCGTCAAGCGATTTGGCAAATCAGCAGTGTAGCGAAAATTGCGCCACGCCTGTCAAGACAGTCATTGTCTGGTTTTCTCTGAATCGCTGAGCTAGCTGCCGCTGTCTCCGATCCCAGGCGCGCGTTGCCAGCCTAACGACCACTTGGGACAAAAATAAAAGCACACGCTAACTTTAGGACGAAATACCCGTTGCATGCGTTAAAGAAAAAATGTCTTATCATAGCCTACAGCATGGCCTAAAAACGATTGAATCACGAAACATTGTTAAGGAGCTGTCGGAGTTAAATTCGTCACATAAGTTACCATTATTCTGCCCTTTGTATTATTACGTGGTTAATGAGCAAATTTCACTCGTATTGTTTGCTGCCATTGCTGGTTTTAGCGTTTTGGTATATTCCGTAACGGTGCGTCTTTCAATGTCACAAGCTCTGGTAATTTCGCTTTGATTGCTTTTCTTTCACATGTTTTATTCTAACATTTTGTTAACAGATTGAGAAAATCAGGTAATCTATGGGTTTTAATTGTTACGTTTGAGTTTTAATTATTGTCTTAAATGACTTTTAATTGTTAAAGGATTTCGCCTTTATGAAACTAACAACCATATTTCGCTGTACTGCTTTCGGTTAGTTTAGCGATATTAGCCTCCCTTTGACATCGCAAATCATTAACAATAGATTAGTCTGGCTTCTCTGCGTTGCCACTTCTTGCGGTGGAGAATCATAGTTGCGTGGATCAACTCTTTATTGGCGCAAGTTTAAAGCGGCTGCAAATACTCGCTCTAGGCGTAAAATGTCTCTAAGCACACCGTAACTTTTAGGCCTTCAAGCCGGCATGTATTTTGTCGGGCAATCAAGGTCAAGCGCTTCTGTTTCCGCCATACTTTTGCCCACATTACTGAAACGTGGGTTTTACCATCCCTTTTTGCTTGTAAAATCGTTTCATCGTGTTTTTGTAACTCAGCATCTATCGAAAAATGTTTACTGCCCAGGAAAACCAAACTTGTGTTTTTGTGCTGCACCGGCGCATACCATGTGCTGCCACGGCTTATCGGGCCGGTGTGGCGCAATCACGTGTTGTTGGCGAAATTCACAAAAACGCGTGTTTTGACAGCAGTTTCATGGCTGAATTTCGCCAGAACGCGCCTGGGGGTTCGTTGCTTACATCACGGGATGATGTCGTAATAGGCCAAACCACGTGAGCGGGCAAGTTTATCCGAGTTTCAATGCTTCCTGGACGAAATTAAAAATTGTCCCATACGCGATTTTTCGTGTCTGTGGCGAGAGTTTCAACATTTTCAGTTGTTTAGTCGCTGCAGATTTGTAAACGGAGGTGTCAACCGTATCCTTGTCAGGAGAGCAGTGCTGATAAAGCGTTTCATTATTTGACATTGCGTTTTTTTCTTCGCAAAAATAACCTCAATGAGGTTATACCGTGTCACCACCAAGTTCTCACGTTTGCTCGGAAGCATTTGCTAACTCATTAAATAAAAGTTTCGACAGGCCCGATTGGCCATGCGTTAACGCAAGAAAATGAATGAATACCTCCTCCGAAGATAAAACTTGCTTGTAAAATTGAACGTTCATTTTGTACGCTTCAACACTTCACAATCCACTTATTAAATTTGAAATCACCCGATTGTGGCAAGCCTTGTCTCTCGCCGTACAATTTCAGTTGTTTCCACCGGAAAAACGTCAAAGCTCAAATCTCGTCGTCACGTTGTTCGCCTTAAACGAGAGGGATTTTCTCAAATATTTTTCTGTTAATTCTTTAACTGGTTGCGTTGGTCGCGTCGCGACACTCGCACGTTTTTCATTCTGGTGACGGATGATATCGCACGCTCAGTCTTTTGAACCGAAGTTATTTGCCTGACCCGGAGTCTTTGCGAAAAGCTGTGCACTTACATCTGTGACGTTTTACCCTCAGTTGTCCTGGTGGTTTCCTTTTTCAGCATTTTCAGGCACTTTTGCAAACACTTCGCCCCAGTTGTTGAACGATACGGTATGGTGGCAAAGTTGATCAGGTCTCCGAAAGTCGTTGTGAGGTAGATACAGTGTTGATACTTTTTCACGTTTCTCTGTAGGCCAGCAACATCAAAACGGATTTTGACAACGTCGAAGAGTCTCTGAGAGACGCGCTGAGGCACACCAGACGGGTGGCAGCAGTCGCGCGAGTGAAAGAAGACACCGAATCGCAAATGCCCAGTGGTGAGGTATGTAAATTAACTGCCTTTGAAAACGAAGACGACAATTTGTAAGCTGAAGTAGCAATTACGTCTTCGCCTGCCAGCGTATTTACTTGGAAATGCAAGAAATCGTAAGGCGAAAACAGAGCCAAGACACGAGAGCAAACTTTTATTGCGATGATGGCAGCTAAGACCGCATGCTACAACCATGTGGCATGTAATAGCAAAGGGTGTCTTCTAGGACGCTTGCTCGAAGCAGTACAGTCACATTACCTGGTTCGAACATCAACAGGTGAACGCGCATCAGCCCAGCCGAGATTTGCCGAAGGGTTACGAAAACGTCCGACCGCAAGGTCTACCCCACTCGCCTCAGCAAAACAGTGCGATGTTTTTCCCAAATATGCCAACTTCTGGAAGTCAGATGCAGAATCAACTGGTAAGTCGAGGTACTTTATTAAGTTTAGTTTAATTTGTGGCAAACGTCTAGTTGCCATAAAAAAGGTTGATATTTAACCTATTATCTCGCGCTTTTATACCAATCTTGATTTTTTTCGCTGAAGATTATCCTGCCTCAACTGCGTGAAGTTCATGTGTTGGAAATGGTATTTAGACAGGTCATGAAAAGGACGATTTGTATCTACAAACGTACGCTAGCTTTTAAAGTTTCTTACATCTTGGCATAATTTTACAAATGCTTTTTCCAGACCGGCGAAGACTTCCGGCGCTACTGCCTCTTTCTGACGGAGCGCATGCAAAAAATGGAAGACCAGAATGTTCAGCTTGTACGACTGGCCGAGCAACAGAAACAGGAGTACAATAAGGTGAGGCGAGAAATGCCCGTCGCATCTTCAGCGATCAACTTTGTTGCAAATCAAATGTAAATACGTACGTAAAAGCTACAGTGAGTATCTGCTAGAAGACACAACAGTTTGCAGGTGATTCATGGCCATCTAATCATTCGAAAAATCCAGAAGGTGATCACTGATTAAGTGTCGCATTTCCAGGTAACAGCACAAATAGTACACTCCGAAATGATGCAACGCCGTCTTCATCGCGAGTGCTCGAACCTGCGACGGCAAGTTCAGCAGCTCTCCCACTACAACAAGCAGCTCATCGAATCGGTTCCAGTTCACCCAAGTCGCAGCGTAATGACCAGCCAAGGTAAGCCACTTCGCGCAGCGTACCTTCTCCTGAACAGCAACCTCACTCGTTTAACTTTCATCTCATGACAAGAGATTCTAGGGATTTTCGGTTGTAAGAACGTACAGGCACTCAGTTACTTGAGCGTGAAGTTAATGCTGAAATAGTGTGTCGTGCTAGTAAAGTGCTTAATGTGCAAACCGTCCCGTAGCCTCGTGGTTGCTGCGTCCGCTTCGACACTGGTAGGTCCGGAGTTTGATTCCAGATATGTTATCGCTTTATAACTTGGTATTATCGGTGCTGTAACCTTGTTTTTGCTCCCTGAGGCACTGCAATCTCTGCCTCACCTAAAGTAAACAAACTAAGCGTTGCTGTGTGTAGTCTTGTACATTGTTCGTATTTGTACGTTCTTGTATGTGTTCCTGTGCTTGACGAACCCATCGTCAAAAGCATGATGGGATAGCAGTGCGTTACATGTGGTGCAGAGTGTTGACATTTAAGGTTTAGTAGCAGTTCACCGTTTTAAGTTTTGCTGATTTGTCGTTGCTGTTTCTTTTCAGACGCTCATCTGACAAATTCATTACTTCATAAACGTCGTGAACATCTTTCAAGAGTGCCATGTAATGAACCCCATAGAAGCCAGCAAAAGGAACAGATCAGCGAAGGAGTTAATGGTAACACTGTAGAGATCAGCTGCATTATAACTGTGCGTTTCTGTAATGTGTCAGCGTTGGCATTGAACACCTTGAAGTTGAATGGAACTAAATTTTTGAGGAAGTGAATCTACAAATGTTTTATTTTTTGATCAAAATGCTTCTAGGTATTACAAATACAGCTGCGGTCGACTATCCTGCTGCATTTGTGCTTTCATTAAAAGCATACGCGAATGCTCACAACTCTTCCTACTTCGAAATGCCAGTGCAGCCTTCAGTTTGAATGCATCACTCGCCTTGGTTAGAAAAATTTTAAATGAAAGAGGGGTTAGTTCCGTTAGGTATACCTCGCGCAAAAACATATGAGAAAGTAAAATACAACCCCCACTCAATTTTCCTCGCAGCCTTGTGTATATTCTACGCTTTTTCATCATGTATTGATACTTGTTCGTGTTGCTTGATGAACGCATATTATTTCTTTCTCATTGCATCCTTTTCTCAGGTATAAGCAAACCAGTGATGAAGCGATTGTCCGAATCCGGTTTTGAAGACGATTTGAGTTTCGACGCCGCACCCGAAGATCCAGCGACGGTCGTCGAGCTTTATTCAGCACTCAGGAAGTCGCCTTCGACAAACAACGGAATGTTTGAGGAACCGCAGGGCTATGCACAACGCGCTCAGTTAATGACTGAACCGTCACAAGACTGTATTCTGGGCGTCATTCCCGAGCAAAATGAAATGACCCCGCGTTCGAACAATTCCAAATGTGACCCTGAGTACGCGTCACCCTCCAGTGTTTGCGTTCAAGCCGCATGCACGACTTGTGGTCAAGGAAGTGAGAGTATCTTGCAAGGTAACAAGCTGCTGGATACTTCTCCACGTCAGCAAACCGTATGCGTGGAGCCTTGCTCCCCACAAGCTCTGGCGAAAACGTTTGGCGACGATCGAGGGATGGTGGGAGGAAGCCAGGCATTCGACAACAATTCCTACGAAGAGGTGGAACTTAAGTTCTACCAGGAAAGACTCGCAGCCCAAGCTGAGGAGACCCACGAACCGGCCAAAAGCGCCCTTCGACGCGACAGCCGCTTGCGTCGTTCGCAGAACCATTACGTCAACGTAACGCCCAAACAAGCCGAGACCCAGCGCCCGTCGAGTCTTGTGCTGGATTTGGACTCAGTACAGACGGCCGTGCAGTATTTTGGCGACAGGTGCTCGGAAAGAAAGTCATCGGCGCAAGGACTATCTTCGCCGTCGAATGTTGAGAAAACTCCTCTGTCCCCGCGTCAAGAGCAACGAACAACCGGAGGTAGCAGTGAGAGGGCTCGCCAAAACAAACAGTCAGGGTTTCACGAACATGCAGAAGTTTCAAAGAAAAAGCCACCGGTGTCTCCCAGGTCTCCCCAAACAGATATGCTTCCATCATGGTCAGACAACAGAAAAAGCCAAGACTATATGAATGTTTGGATGGAGAGGACGGATTCGACATCTAGTCAAAGCGACCAGCAACCATTTGTTACCGCAGGAAGTGGTCAACCAATAAATTTGAGTAATCCTGGGTCGGCAGGAGGTCAGCGAAAATCATATTCGAAAATCGGCTTCTGCGACGGTAAGTGACAAAAATACGTAATTTCAACTTTGCCGCGCAGTTGACACCATTTTACGAACAACCCATGGTGCGTTTCCGTGAATTTGTTCTCTTGCTTCTGAACACCGCTAAGCTTCTCACCTTGCATTCTGATTTTCATGTCGCACAATGATAAAATGATCGTCGCATTATTGCCAGGATTCAGTCAACCACAGCTGTCGGACCTTCCTCCACCCCCCCCACCGCCACCGCTAACAGACAATGAAGAAGAGCCGATTGACCGCCAACCGCCCAACCCCAGTGACGGAGAGTATTTGGAATGTTCAGAGGCCGTCAGCGGCATACGGGATTTTGGAGACAGTGGAAGGTAAGTGAATGGAACAGCTCAAATTCATGACCTGCACTTTCGTGTTCAACACTGACTAAAAACAAACGATATTTGTTACGTTTGTTAGATGTTGCGATGTTCATATACGCATATACTTACTTTGCGATTCCGCTTTCTCCAGTTATATGAACCTCTTTCTTACCACCACACCTCTAGGTTTTATTTACCGACTTTTGAGCCTACTTTTCTAACTTATACCGCTTTTGAAAGCCCTCCGTAGAGGACGGCAGTCAACCCTACGACCTCAGACCGCCTTCCTGCTACTGTCATACTTCCCACTGCCCGCTATGGTTGAGTCATCGCCGCTTTGCTCTTGTTTACGTTGCTCCGTACTTGGCGTCAGATAGGTTTTCAACTGCAGTGTACCCAGGTTTATAAAAATGGCATATTTCCAGCTTTACTCGCCACGGTTTTTGGTTTTGAATTATTCATTCTAGTCTAGAGTTTGCTTGCTTTCTTTGTCCTTGCTTAAGTCCTGTAGCATTTCACCCGTTAGTTTCTTCCTGCAGATTTCAGTACTGGTAATGCGTAAAGTTGCGTGACATCAATTTCCTATAAAAACATTTGCTGAGTGTTTCGACTGCGTCACCTTCACGGAGACCAATTACTTCAACATTGATGCCGAATTATCTTAAAGTTAAGAAAGCAGAGACCAGTCGGTTGATTTCTCGAGAGCTTGCATCAAACCTAGAGCGTTTAATTGTTGTTACACAACCTTATATTCTTTAAAGCCTGTTTGGTTTTGTGTTAATTCTGACCTGCTATTTTAAGAAGCTTACAATTTTTGGTGATACAGCCATGCTTATTACGCTGCCTGGCATGGTTTCGTAGTAATTTTCGAAGCTGTCACAACCGCCCACTGGATGTGCTTCTCCCTTTGCATGCTTGAACTTTGCCTTGACGAAGACTGTCACCGAATCAATATTCATCATGTTTGTTTTCAGCATCGGCGATAAAAACAGGAAGGAAAAAACGAAGCAAAGAAGGGGAGGTAAGGAAGGTTTTCTATCGTAAAACTAATTATCAAGTTTCCTACGCTTTCTGGTTGCATGTTTCTAATAGACCACAAGCGATACTTTCTATGCAATTGTTGAAGAGGGAGTAACTGCTGACAACTAGCTGTCAAATGTTTCAACAGTTGCTTTTTCGAACTCTGTGTTTATACCTTAAGAACGCACAATGCGATAGCATGGAAAATATATTCAATTCTTGTTAGGTTGCTGCAATGCTACTTTAATATAGAGTCTACTGTAAATACAGATGCAATAACTTGTGTGATCGGACAAGCCTATGAAGTGCGTCGAACAGTATCTTGTGTTACGCTATGATTTCGTACGCCTGAGATCTTTAACTGAAACAATTATGACAGTATCTGTTTACGCGCAGGTTCGTCGGCGCTTCAGGGAAAACTTAAAAAGCTTAGCGTGTGGAAACGCAACGAGACTGACCGCGATTCGGACGCGGAAAAGACTCCGAGCCTGGCGTCAAGATGGCGCCGTAAGTCGTACGCTGCGGCGTGTCGCAAATCCCAGTCGCTGGACCATCTCTACGAGCAGATGCTGATGGAGAGCGCCAGGGACAGGCACGACGATCAGTTCAGAGCTGATCAAGTGGAAGGTGACGCCGCGGTAAGATACACAATGTGTTCCCGAATGCTTGAAAAAATACTTTGTTTCAGAACTGTAGCCTCACACTCTTAACATTCTAAAGCGCTGTGTAAGCTGCTCAGGAATTAACCGTATACGGTGGGACCTGCAACGCCTCGTGAAGAACTTAAAATTCCCGGGCAATGTTTCGACGCGTTTGCCCGTGTGGCTTTCGCTGCTCAGGTTCCGCGCCGTCCTCCGAAACGAGGTGCGGTTTGGCCTGAGGGAATTGATTAAAGCCGAAATGGCGCGGGGATAAGTTGCAACATATCGATCAGCGTCGGTGAAACGTGCAACACGCTCCTTGCTTTCAAAACCGTCGTTTATCGGATTTTATCGAAATCCACAAAACGTTTGACGTTTCTTTCGGCAAAAACCACAAGGTAGTACTGAATACAGCGAAAAGTATGGCGCTGTAGCGAATCGTCACGTCAGATGTGGAGAAATGTTGCGCGCGGGATGACCGGCAAACGAAAACTTCCTGAAAATGTCTCTTAAGCAAGAAAGTACGATGACAAATGATTGTGGTCATCTAAATCAATCTTGCGCAAGTGCTTAGTTAAAGGCTAAAATAGTTTATTTTCAATGTCACTCTGCATTGTTAAGATTGTTATGAAAAATAAAGTTGAAAGGAAAGTTGTTTTGCATAGCGTATGCTTATTGCGTGTTTTATTCGACTCGAAAAGAGTTCATGCTTGCAAACAAAAACGCAACATTTGCCACACTAGGGCAAAGCCAACTTGAACTTGGCGCAACAATGGCAACGAAATATGGATGGATCGAGACCTCGAAATCACGGAAATCGTGGATCTCGGCAAATTACGTTTTTGCTTCAGGTTTTCAGCACTCTTCAGCACAAGCGAAAACCTCAGAATCTGTCTACATCAGCTGTGCGCTCTACTGACGACGAAATTCTATCCGGACCGGTTCTTAGTCCGAATCTCGGATCGATCGGTAACGAAAATGTTTTCGACGACGAGTTTCCTCCCCCGCCTCCTCCGCACATTTTACAGGAAG
>JGI24021J15306_10000288_pt1 | contig 34166 bp, 17 predicted proteins | sample Ectturendosymbi1_FD_15306 | JGI IMG/M metagenome (IMG submission 15306)
AGCAAACGAACAAACAAAAAATGCCTGATAGTTGGAGAGGTCTTGTTTAACTTTCTCGCGTTCCAGTTGACGCTTCTGCTAATTCGGACAAGGAGAGTGCTCGCGCGACGTCACAGTTTGACAGAGGCACGATTACAACATTGCAGCAATTAACGTTGAGTGATAAGCCTTTTAATAAACTTCATGCACATGTGTTGAGTTGCTCGGCACCTGCATACACCAAACTCTCCTAATACAAGGCCACCTGACCTTACCACAAATTTGTTCAGCTCGTGGAAGGTGATGATCTTTTAGCTAATAAGCTAATCTACTGTCTGGTCTCGTTGCTTGAGCAGTCAAACAAGCAAAGACAGTTTCGACGGTTTTCGATAAAGCCACCCCTAATTTAAGTGTCGTGGATTCTAATAACTTTGGCGGTTCCTAAAAATGTAATCGAAGCGTATCACAAGAGATACCTTCGTACTGCTCATCGCATGTTGTGGCGCAGAGAATGCGCAGCCAAAAATCTGTCGTGAAACTTTTTTACCTTGGCCAGTTATTTTTGCACCACAAATACCAGTTACGTCAAGATTCGAAAAGAAAGAGTAATCATAAGAAGGTATTCCCCTCGTTCATGAGCTTGAAACTGATGTATGTAATGCAGTTCAGTGAATTTACTTCAAACATGTATAAACATATTGATGATGTCGCATTGTTGGAAAAGATTTTTACAAGTGGTATTGCTTGAGTAATTTATGCAGCATAGCTTTGCACAGGAAGTGCGTAATATAATTACCGTAGCTTAACCGATCAAGAGCTCGTTTTGAGCCTCCACAATAAAAAAACACGGAAAGCTGCAACATGTGATGAATCGTTTGAAATTTGTAACTTTGTCTTTGGCTGGCTAAACATTCAGTTCTGCCTGAAACGTTACGGCTTGACTGCTTATCGACAACGCCAGCTTCAACTTAGTAGCTAAGCTTGAAACAACATTGCGCCAAGTGGTGCATCAACAGAACTCTCACTGAAACTGCTTTTGTTGTCATCAGTTAAAGAGCAGTTCTTCACAAACGATTTCTATGGTATGTTATCTTCGTAATGTACAGACGTGATTTTTTACGAAAATGAGCCGTCTCCTAGTTTGAATATCCGCAAATCAACTGCTCATGACCTCAAACGTGTCATTTATTTTTTGCTTTTTTTAAATTACCACCCATTTTTATTCAAAAGCCGATTGAAGATTGGCACAACGTAAATATTTTAAGTTGTTTATCCTTATCAGCAGATGTACGCGGTTAAATTATTTACATTTGAAGTAAAGTTGTTTCAAGAACTTCAGTGAAAAAACACGGCAAACCTTTCTAAACAGTTTATAGGTCAATACCATTTGAAGAAGTATTTTTTTCGAGAAAAGCTTCTGGCACTTCAGTTTAAACCTCCCGAGGATGATTTGGTGTAATCTCTGACATTTTACATACTTTTTGGCTTCTTAACATTTGCTCTAACGTCTTCAAGCGTAGATAAATGTGAACATTTATAAGTAGATAAATGAACGCTCACTGGGTTTTATGCTATAGGTGGGAGGAATTCTTTCAAAAATGCACCAGGTGACTTTGATTTGAAAAAAGATTTAGTTTCAGCTGTAAATCACCGCAACATCTTAAAACTGCTTTCGCAATGTTTGCTTCAAGCAACAGGTGCGGCATTGTTTGATGCGTTCCGGCCTGAACATCTGCCTGCGTTCTACTTCCGTAAAAATGCTTGTTTTTGCTTGACGCAACTTTAATTTAATTATACAGGCAAAATATTGAGAATTCAATGTCAAGGACTTGTGATGTTGCTCAAGCATGAGATCTGCGAAAAAGTACTTTAAATCTCTTAAGTTTCAAATAAAAACAGCAAACTGTCTATGTTTTCGCAATTCGCAATGATAGTGCGCTATCTGGCCAAAAGCATTTCTCTCATGAACTCCGATCCACAATCCTTTCATTTAATCAGGCGTTCATCTGTGATTCATTTGATCTTACTGCGCTGCCGCTCGCCAACAACCATGCGAGACAGAGGCGGCAGAGACTATTATTGACTTCAAAAAGTTGGCAAAAGTTGGACACCTGCAGGTTTAAGATAACCTGTTGGTCTCACGCATTCTTATTTTGAAGTAATCCCGATCCTGAGAAGTAGTCGTTGGTAAAGTAATCAATTGAAATTTTTTGTTGGTCGCAGTCGTCATATTGCAAATGTTTGCTGTTATTTCGATTGGTAAAATGCATTGTAAATTTTCTTATGTTTTTTGTTTTACTAGAAAAATCAATTCGTCCTTTTTTTTGCGCTCAAGAAAAATAATACTATTTTCCAAAAATTTCATTGTTAAAAAGAAACCATAAAAAACTTCAATAAAATTTCCAATGTTCTACCCGTGAAATTGTATTGGTTCTACTCACCCGAGTTCCACTTTTTCAGTAACGTATTTCACTAACTTCTACAAAAAGTTTTTCAGGGCAACTGACACATTTAACGAAAAGAAACCACAAGTAAAATTACAAATTGATGGTTATTGCCATTTAAAAAATAATATCCAAGCTTTTGCAACAAACATTAATCCAAATATCAAAAATTCGAGTGAACAAGTAGCCCGAGGTAAGCATGTTGCACGCGTGAGGTATAACTGGTTGAAACCCCAAAAAGTGAACTGCGGTAACATGACGCAACCACACAGAGGTTATAAGCTGCGGTTACATTGAACAACTATACAGAAGATACAGTTGAACTTCATGACTGATTGAAAATGTTTCATGGCTTCAAAATGTTGTATGGTAGACTGACAAAATTGTTTAAAATTTTTATTTTGGCAAAATCTATTTTTCAAGAAATAGCCAGGGTTTGGAGAAAAAGACGAAATGAGAGCAATCCAAACATGACCGACTTAGCATTTAAGTTACAATTAGATGTGTTGGACTGAAAAGATTTCGTATGCCAACAACGAACTTTTTGTGGCATTTGGTGAAGCTTTTTAGTAAGGGTGGGATTGACACTTGCGTGTGCTATTTTCTCAGAACCATGTGAAATAATGATCAGCCTGAAACGGATGTTTATTTGAAAATTGGTCCATAATTCATTCGACAAATCTGCTAACAGCCGTCTTTGTGTGTTTACGTGATTGGTATGTTAAGCTGCGAACACCGCAAAACACTTTTCTCACTCAGGAAGATACCGATGTCTGCGACAGTGTTTTGCTGATACGGTCACGGCTTCACTCTCTTTGCGACTCACCCGCGGCGCGGCACGCTCTCCCGCCTGCTTGCTGTTCTTCGATAAGCAACGAACTTGTCCCTCTCGCACTCAGCGAGACGTCGCGCGTGCCTTTTATATTTGTCACGCCTTGACACTGTCACCTGCAGGCGCGTGCAAACGACATGGGATAGTGACGAGGCGTAGACGGATAAACGAGACAGTGTTATTCAACGCATGGGATATTGCGTAAGATGGATTCTTTATGGTAGAGTGGACACGACATCCGCGCTTTGCCTTTAACCAAGCGCGGTGAAAAGTAACTTACATCAGGTGTTTAATCCTCAAGTGTGACTTTTGCAAAGAGGCACTCTCGTAACATACATTCTTGCGTGGGGTTGACCGACTGAAACCTGTAAATTTAAAAAGCAACAACGAAGGGGAAATGATTTTAAACACCGGTGATTTTACTCTGTTCGCTTCCACTGTCTTCAAGTTGAAAAAATTGATTAGCTTAGAACTCCCAGGAGCCCAAGCGTCCGGTAATTGTCAAAAAACAACCCTCGCGGTGATGCAGGGCATGTCAGTGTTAATATAGGAATTGATGATATTGATGTCTTTTGCTGATCCAATTATTGCTGTCCTCCTGTGTAAAACAAAAGATACAACAAGTATTGTGAAAAAAGCAAAGAAGTAGAAAAATTTCTGAAATAGGTTTGTTTCCTGGGAAACAACATTCGGCGAAATTGAGGTTACATGCAATGCTTTCAACAAAGTGAAAAGAAACGATCGTTAAACACTCCAAGTCTCAAAAAAGTAGGATTTCGTCTGTCCAAAGCACGCAGAAACATAAAAAGAATGTCAAATAGCAGTGTACTAATATATTAACAAGATTTTCGATTTGAATTAACGATCCGCAAAAACTAATAATATAAATTAGATCATTTTGAACATTTCGAACACGACTATTTTCAGTTGTGATTTGAAATGCCACATGAGTTTCAAGTAACACAGTCTCCACAGAGATGTAGCAGTAGAATCAAACAGCGAATTTTCAATAGCAAATCGATTTCACGTAAGTTTACTCATCCTCAATCCTGAAATCTTATTCAAATGTAATAAATATTCAACAGAAGATACGTGCAAGTTCGAATCATCAAGAAGTTATGAAATCGTAATCAAGTCGGCTGATTCCTTAAGAGCTTGTTGTAAACCTAGAGCTTTTAATTACCATATGAGTTCATTTCAATAAAATCCTATGCCCTCTAGTTCACACAAAGAAAATTTCATTTAATGATTTTATCAGAAAGCAAACTGCTAACACAATTTCATTTCAATCGTTGGTTTCTACGTTGATGCTTCTTTTCCGAGTTTCAAGTTCTATCTCAGCGAAAGATCTTGGTGAGATATTCCACCTATGTTCGATTCTGTGCACGCAAATTGACCGCAGCACAGAAGCACTGGCATTATCAAAGCAGGGGGTCAGCACATTAGCATAGGCACCTGCAGGTAACAAAGTATCAGTTTAAATATATTGTATGTGTCTGTGAAAAATTGGTTATTGTCACTTTTCTAAACGCATGACTTCAAGAAAGTATTTTTGTTAAATAGTGTTTCATTCTGAGTACATATAAAGAAAACTCAATAACTTTTATAAGTTCAACAATAAACTGTTTGCAAACGTGCGAAAGGTATGAGCTAATCGACAAGTGTTGATGCACAAACAATCAATGGGAAAGCTTTATGCAATGCTTAAAACAATTTCGTTCATTTTTTCTCGAACATTTTGTTGATAAAAGCAGAGGTTTTTAATTTTTTGGCAACTTCCTTAAAAAGAAAATCCCCAAAACATAAACCAAAAACTTTGAGCACCTTAGTATATCTGTAATGACTCAGGTATATTCATTGTAGAAAAATAGGTGTTGGTATGTCTCAAAACATTTAGACAGACGTGCTAAACACTTCTTTTTATGCATTCAACTTGTGTTGCTATGGTGGTTAATGCATTTTTTTCTGATTTCTAGCAGGAAAGCAGACATAGATTGTGAGAAATTGTTGATGGTAATTTACAATGCAGCTATATCTGTTTGTCTTAACGTGCAAGTGCTTCAAACTGTTTTTACCATATTAATGTTAATCTTTTCTGCCGAGAACAGCTTAGCTGTAGTACTGAAAGTAGTATGAGCCCATTGTCCGTAATTCACAGACAGCCAACACAATAGGCGTCTGACAAAGATTGGACGAAACACTGGAACGTTCGTTTTGTTCCATAATGCCACAGTTTCTTTACGTTGTGTTTAGCATTTCAGTTGTGGTTCACTCTGAGGATCGTTTTTTTGCCCCATATTTGAAGGGTATGCAGAAGACTGCTAACTTTTGTGGTGAAACCGCAAAGTGTGGACTAAGGCAACTCAGTCTTTGTCACATATTACTTGTAGTTGTAACCGAATGGAGAATGTATTTATGATCTTTACTGAAAGCACCTAAAACAGCCAGTTAGTCAGTTGCATGTTGATATAAATGAGAAAGTGCAGCATTCTGCCAACTGTACAACCCCAGACTTATTTCAGTCAAATGCATGATCTGTTTTCAAAAAACAATTTGGTGCGCATTTTTATTTGTGCTGCACTGCTGACAACGCTTTTTAAAAATATTTTATGAAGAAACGTGCTGGCATCTGTATTATTTGCCTTTTTCTTAAAAGATGCATATTCCAAAAACTTTCCAGCGAGAAGGTGTCGGAATCTGAGTGTTCCATAAGAATTCTACAAACCTTTGGGGAGCCACGGTTGACGCCATTACGTTGGCGACAAGGAATGTTGATTTCAGACAGCCACAAGTTCTGGAGATGAATCTCTGATCAGCCAACATGTTTATCGCTGGTCCGGAAGAGATTTAGAGCCAAAAGTGCTTCTAGATCAGCAGCAAAAATGCACAGCACACAAGTAGAGATGGACGCGGTGTTTGCTTTTTTGTAATTAATCATTCGCCCTGTTTGCAGGCAACGACCTAAACTGTATCGATAATTAACTTGCAGTTTGAGGATATTACTGGTCGTCGTCCGTTATCAGGGGAAAGTTGTTTGTCATTTTGAAGGTTCGATTCGGATGTGGTTTCCGACACGGTTGGCCGGCATTAGCGGTCGCTATCTCAGTCACAAACAAATAAACCGCCACGCATTTCGTTCTGCTTGGTTGACTCGCGATTTTGTGGAACTGGCGTCGATAGGACTTTTGCTGCCAATGTGATATAACTGGAAGATTCTAACGTGAACCGAGTCTCTTGTACAAGCTTTATGACATGATATTCGGTGTCAATTTGGCGAAAGGCCGGCACAGGAAATTGGAACAAGAAATACTGGGACAGCTCCAATGGATATCTTGTTAAAGAGCCTTCCAGTTGTCCCGGCAATGCAATCTAGCACTACATCAACCAGTAGTGCTGAGGGGGTCATTTGTCTGGCTTCACGTTGACTGCCACGCCTCCAGCGCTACTTTTCACCTGAACTCCATTGTTTTCTTGAGTAAGAAATTCGGTTTGTCGAAATGGAAATAAAATATAATTGCCTACAAAGTACATCATCAAACTATTGTAAGCATTTCCAGTGACTGCTGGACTTATCTGCAAAAATAGTTTTTTTAGAACATTTCGTCTCCGTGCGCGTTGATCCTGGACTCCAGCTCTGAAATATATGCGATCGGTAATTGTTAAGAAACAAACCGGGATCCAAGCGAAATTTTGTAATGGAAGCTGGTCATTTTTTAGCCCACGAATCATTTCGGCAGAACAGAATAAGTTGGTTTGGAACACTTTCAATTTCAGAAAGCTAAGAGGGTTGATCAACTCGTCAAGGCATGAGTCCGCTTTCTTTGTGCTGGCATGGAATCTTAGCTTCGTTACTTTGTCAACATCGTTCATTGTTTATTAGCAGACGTACATTAGTATCATAGCAAAGAAGACGTACATAAATGATTACTCATGGACAGCATATTACCTTATGTGCAGAGTCGACTTGGGATGGCATTTTAAGCAAGCCACTAACAATGCCTCTAGAATCTGGATAGTCATTTTGCGTCACTGGCTAAAGGATTCTTGATACATTTGCTTGCTCATGCATATTTAACTGCCATTGTTCTGTGTCCTAGGGATGTCATGTTTTCATCATCCAAAATGAGGACACCTTCTTTTATTCTATAGCTGCTAAATATTACCTGTAATCAGACAAGCTGCATATGGGCTGCACTTCTTTACTGTATCCAAAGGTTGGTACAGGGCTAATGTGTCGAAGCAATGTTTAACAAAGAATTGTTGCAAAACAGTGACTCTAATAATACAAGATATCGTAAAAGCACAACGCTGATTACAGTGCAGCAATGCAAAAAACGTCTGCAATAACTGTGTGGCAAGGTGCTCTTACCACCTCGCTGCAGTACATCCCGTTCGAGACTATAAGCCACTCAAAATCACGCCAAAAAGATGTACTTTGTATTCCAGAAAACTTTTGAAAGGTAAAAAGAAGACATTTTGTCATCGTTTAGCATCCTCAGAGGACACGTCATTTTTTTATGAAAAAGAGGACATGTCCTCCAAAAGGAAAACGAACGACATGGCAACCCTACACTGTGCCACTCAAACTGTCGCACTGGCATCGGTGACATTCACTGATGGTGCAAGTGCATATTCTACCTCTGGATTTAATCGTGCAGCATGATCGGTAAAAGAACTAAAATCGACTTTTATAGATTCTTTTCTCTGGTGAAGATTCTTTATTGCCTAATAATGTCAGTGGAGTAACTGGTCATGCACTTAACAATACAAGGTACGTTAAAAAAAGGACTCCGCCTCTGCAAGCTCAGTCAAAATGATCAGAGGTTCATTACACGTAGTGCCCAACCAAAATTTCCTTACATTTTATCAGCCTGATAGCAAATATCAACGCCATGAAAAGCACATTATTAAAGTTCATTTAGTCACTTTCTGGAAGATATTTCGGGAGTGGTGGCCTTAGCAAATAGAGATCGGGTTCCCACCAGATATTTGATGCCGTCTGCATCAGAAATGGTTTTTGAAAACAACCCAACATGTAATTGTCACAGATTGTCAAGGAAGGCAGTCACGAACGCAATTTTCGCTGCTCATAAGCGACGCGTGTGATGCCGGTGGAAGCAATATAAAGAATACTTCTGAGAAATTGAAATCAAACTTAATTCAGTCTTCCATCAACAACGGCAGCGAAACAGTAAACCTATGACAGGCATAGCAGGCTTGGCAAAGGACCGTCATGTTTGCTGCGCGCTTACTCCAGAGACAGCGAGTAGAAGATTTTGATCAACAACTTCCTCAAAGCGCCAAGCTGCGATTGTTTTCGTCTTTCGCTTGAGATAGTTCGGACGTTTGACTGAGAGAAGATCGGTTTTGCCTGCCTTCGAAATCGGCATCAAACCAACAGCAAGCCGCATGAAACCTGCACCAGCTTCCACGAAAGTCAGCTTGCGATGTCAAATGGAAAACGTTGTTGCGTTTCAGCACTTTGTGATTTCTGAGAAGGGCTGGAGCAGCAGAAATCCCATTGCTTCATTATCTTGTCGATCAAAGTCTTCTCCTGCTGCTTCCTGGTGAGCTTAAGCGGGGAAGGAGTTCACCGGCCTGGCGTTTCCCATATGGTGCGCAAAATGTTAAACTCACATTCAGCGTCAGCTGTCTGGCTGCATGGCCCACTAAATGGCTTCCTGCAAAAGTTGCAAAAAAAGCCTTCGACGGATTCGTTCGCGCGTCTTTTCAAGTCTCCGTGTTTCTTTCGCAACATACCAGATACAGCTTTCTCAAACTGTCACCTTCGTGCACGCTTGCCATGAAGCATAGATNGAAACTTCCCANCAACAGGACATTCGGAAAAATTTCAAACCACCTGTTTCTTGTAAAAGCGTAATCCCAGTTTTTTCAAGAGAATTACCTTTTAAATTGCAACAAAACAAATTCATTGGTTAATTGTTCACGAACAGTGGATAAAGGGTCGTTGCAAGCATTTACTTAGCGACCCAATTCTTTAAAACGAGAATGACAATATCCCCGCAACTGCAAGCAGTCGTTTATCTATTGTTGATGCATTAACGAAGGAAAAAAGCCTCTTCTGTCTGGTTTGACGCAAAGATCTACAATCTACATCTACACACATCGACATAAGAACTATACACGAAGCATGTGTTTGGTGCGGTGTGGGTCTGGGATAGTACCTTGAAAATGTCATAAAATCGAACACAGCTTCAGTTGCTTATAACGAACAAGAATATCGATACCGAGACGTAAAAGCACGTACCACTATTCGCAATTATCTGGTGACGATGTTGAAGTGGCATGACGCCTGCGCAACCATAGCAACGTCTCCGTAAAACCCACGTGTCCGCCATAAGAACCAATGAAATCGCGTGGGCGAGGTCAGGCAAAACTTGTCTATTTTCACAGGCATACAAATGTGATGAAATAAAGAAGTAAATCTGATGTTTTTCACTTGATGAGCTGTCCTATAAGCGAGCGAAACTTCATTTTTCAGAAAGTAATGAGAGCTTCCCGCCAAGCGCTGAGCATCAAGATGGCGTTGTCTCCATCGGCTCAGTCACACATCAGCATTCCTTCAAATCCAAGATCATCTACCGTGTGTTTTTCACAGGAAAACTAGGTTACTTTGCCCAGGTAAATGTTTTGCATATGATTACACAAGGGTTTTGTTTTTTGCATCAGCTAAGAGACAACGCATGAAAACCAAATGATGAATGCAATTTTGCACAATTTCCAAACTGTACGTGATGAACATCAAAAAAGTTTCAGTGCTTTCTGTTATTTCTAATACCGTGTAGCTAAGTTTAAGTCAAATAAGAATAGTACTCAAAACAACATAATATATATTCGAACGTTTTTCCAGTCATTGGTCCTACAATCAACCACAAAACACTTTTATGTGCGATCCGTGTGTGTCGCAAAATAAAGAGAAAAAGTGCAAATTTTTTTACAAGAATAAGATTCCGGAGGAAAATGAGTGTGTTTGTAAGAATCAAGGCCTTCGATGCGGTGTAAAGCTGCAGTGAAAAAAACAAACCAAATCACTTTGTTGCTGCGTTCTTCGTCTGCACAAATAGTTCAAATTTCCTGACGCCAAACAAAGTCTAACTATTATTTCGTCATTGCGAAGTTGATTTCTAAATGCAGTGGGGCATTTAACAAGAGGTGTTTTTCTATGAGCAGTGTCAGAAAATATTGCTTTACGTCTCATCAACGTGAAAGAAAACTGCTCGGGAAAATGAAATTATGACATTCATTTCCAGCATTTGCGAGAATCTTTAGGGAATCATCTGAATTAAAAATAAAGTGAATGGAGTAAATGAAAAGAAATAAATGTAGAGAAAACAATACACGCATTGATGGCCACCACAAAACTTTAGTTGATAGTTTCAGAGAGACGTTTCGCAGAATTTCAGAAACTCAAAATCTTTTGAAACCTCAGTAAGTTATCCACGTTGGTATAATTTTGAAAACATTCAGTCTTGTGTTTTATTTGGCAGGAAATTCTGTGTTTTTAGCTTTAAAAAATTCCGCATTTCGTATCTGCGTTCTTGTCTGTTGATGTTGTTCTAGTATGGTTCGTCAATAGAATATTTAAACGAGAAGCTCTCTTGAAACCTTTAAGAAATTACCTAAGTGATAATCTCAAATCGTCTCAACAAATAAAGGTAAAACTCCTAAAAACTACTTTTTTAAACGGCAAGATACCAACTTGCTTCTTTTGAGGAGTCAAAGAAGCTTGCAACCATTGTTGCTACTGCAACAATATCAGCTTTTGAACGGAAAACAGCAGCTTTCAGGTGCATAATTTCCATTTGTTATGCTACCTAAAACCGTAACTTAAACTGATACTTGGGGCCAGTAATAATTTCAGTGGAATACTAAGTGTAGCAGTTATGCTGCTGCCGTATTGAAGATGTTGGTGGAAGTTGAGAATAGAACAATCAAGTTTGTGTGCAGCTATTGAGAGAAAATCTTCGAACTTTGCAGCTCTTCAACTCACCCAAAGGAATGCACCCACCAGCTGTACCTCAGTTCCAGTGTTTGTATTTTTGTTCCCCTTCTCGATGGTGATTCTTACAAGAATGATTATCACGTGACATCCATGTTCGGTCAGCCATGACCGTAACATAAACAAATTTATGTGAGGAATGTTTCCGACAGGATCAGTCATGGGGAAAAAAAAGGACTGAGTGGTAGGGACGCGATTTTGAGAACTCCAACGATGTTCAACAAAAAGAGGCGTCAAGCATTTACTGTTCCCAGGTCCTTGGTTGTTGCAGATCACGAAAAAATCAATACCTCGAAGCAACTGTGCAGTTGTTCCCAAATTGCTTTGGTGCGGAGAGCTCCAGATTGGATTATTTGCGATGACAGAATCTTTTGCAGCAAAAGTTGTTGTTTCATGCTGATGTAGCTGGTAACGCCGGCTATTGTTTAACTGATTGGTTGATTTCTGGTAAAAATCATTGCATCGTACTTTTGCACAGCGTTGATCCAGTTGGAAGTTAGGTTAATTTAAAGCAATATTTTGGTTCGGTCGAATCCAAGTTGTTCTGCTAATATTTCGTACAATCGGAAACGAGCACATAAAAGCTGCGAAAGCTTCCAAGTGGGGAAAGCAAGCAAATGTTTTTGGTACTAGGCAGATGCTCTTACAGAACCTTTCACAGTGGTTCTTGCACACCATTTTTTTTATCTATGGTGGTGGTGTGTATATATTAAACTCTAAGCGACAAGGAAGCTAGATAAGCGCTCATGGTTTGCGCTGATGTGACCTGCGTCTGCAGCTCTGCAACAAGGAAATTTCTCTTTCATTGATGAAAGTAGTTATCATTTAATATTGTGATTACTGTAACTGCTTACTAAAGTTTGGTGGCGAATCTCATGTACAGTTGTCTGTTTGGTGCTTGCCGTGCTTACATGCTTAGTTCGCATCTAGCTACTATTGAAATGTAATGAGCGGCAAGAGATCCAGTGCGTTGAGCCTTTAAACTGTACGCCAGAGTCCGACCGACAAAACATCTGCAAGGCTCCAGAAATAGGTAACTATTAAAGAGCATATTGCGCAAAAACCAAGTAAACAAACAAAGGCCGGAGCGTTGCAGCGTTTTCATTGGCAGAAGGAGACCAGTCTCGCCCACCATTCAACTCTTTGTGTTTTGGATAATTTCCGTTCTGCTCGTATTCGCCCACAGATCTTCACGTTGCTTCAATTGCCAGCTTGATCCAAACTGACAATACCGCGCCTTTCCTTTTTTACAAATCTACAGAGTCTCAAAAAAAGTTGAATGCTGAGCGATGTCTGCTTGAAGCATGAGTGATCAGCGCGTTGTGGGGCTATTTTGTGTGTTTGAGGGGAGGTCGCTTCGTGAAACGTCGTTGCGTGAGGGTGTCATGAGAAACGGCTGCGAATTGTTGACCTGCCTATCACGGAAATATTTTCCTCCGGTCCTCATATGCATTTTTTGTGACACCTGTGCGCAAACACCTGAATATGACGTAGGTATAAAACTTGTGCAAACTTTTGCTTGGTGAAACGCAGGCAAAACCAGGGCCTCTGAGAGAAATTTTACCAGGAGATCAAAGACCGATACCGGGCCCCCTAGCTCCAGGTGCAGCTGTTATAATTTGTATAGCTTGTTTGTATAGTAATCAGAATATAGATAAAACAGTTACCCTGCTAAGATTTATAAATAGATTAATTGTTATACTGGCAACTGCCTTACACTTGCAATTTTGGCCTTGATTACAGAAAAACATAACGTGTGCACTTTCATACTCCCGGGCCCCAAAACTACCGGGCCCGGGTACGATGTATCTTCTGCACCTCCCTCTCGTAGGCCCCGGGCTATACCTAAACCGGCGCATTTCCTGATGCGCTTGATTGATTTGCGAACCGAAAAATATTACTTGTGCCATACGCAGATTTTGCATACCTGCCACATGATTATAACACTCATCCTGAAATAAGCGCAATGCAAGAAGTCAGACAGCAGCAGGATTGCTAGTGTGGTATTATAAAGGTTTACTCGATCACAAAAGTCGCTGTTATTAGTGGCTAAACCGGGTAGCGTTTTTCATTTCACCTGCAACCACCCAGATTTTTTGATGAGCCTACAAACCACGTGAGTTCCAGCTAATAGCAGTTTCTTCCTGTAAGGAAAGGTGTGGATACAACTGTTTGTCTTGCACTCTCCCTCAGCAAAGGTACAACCATCTTTTTCTAGGCTAAAATTCTCAGCAGACGTCTTCCAGCGTTCGCCTATTTTCATTTCCTGAAACGGCGGTGCTGAGTTTTTGTCAAAGCATTTTTTGTGGCAACAAAGCAAGAAAAGTAGTGAACTGCTTCAAAATAGAAACAAGGCACGAAAATAGGTTTCAAAAAATTTGTCCTTTGAGAAAAATAACCAGGTGCGGATCTTCGCAGGAAAGAAAGTTCACTCTGCTGTTGCCAGAAAGATTTTCGTGTCTTGTTTCAACCGAAATATTCTACCCAAAGTGGGTTGCAAATGAAAACTCTGAATAACAGTACGATGAAAATCAATCATGCAGGTGAATTAGTGATGGCAATTTAAGTTAAGTTCATTTTTTCCACTGATGTCTTACTCTTGAACCAGCCTTGAACGGTGTTGTGTGGAAATTGCCAAGCTCATTCAAGCACTTTCTTTAAAAGTCCAGCTTCACAGCCACAAAGTGGACCAACTCGAAACTTTTACTGATTCCTTTGTCGCTCCTGCGGCTGTATCGCTCCAGTGAGATTGTTGTGGCGTTCTCTATACAGTTTGGCGTCCTGAAATGGAGAAAATTAAAGCTTGGATCGATTGTTTTGCTGCTTCATGTTTGATAATAATTTCTTTGCATAACGATTTGAGGTGTACATCTACGCTGGTGTTGCGATAATGAGAGAACGACTAAGACACAATGCGAAAAATACAATACCTGTGAGGTTGACCCCTCGAAGTAGCTCTTTTCAGGTACTTTCCGAATTTGCAAAATATAGGCAATTACAAAGTGAAAAATAGTGGACAGAATTCAATTTTCCAGTGTCTGCAAATGAAGATTCGAGTCAGCTCATTTGATCGACAAACTGATCGCCAAAAATGACTGGTCGGCCCTGGCGTGATCTGAATGCTTACAGTGGACGAAAATTGCAACTCTTCTGACTTGACTTCTGAAAGCTTAAAATGTGATGTCAGTCAGTGTCTTCGGGAAAAAAATTTCTTTTTCAGGTTAGATCTGATTTTGCGCTGCGCAGTTTTAGATGTGAGACGCCGTGAGATCAAGCTTGAATGCGAACGTTAGTGATAACTTATGTATAAATATTTTTATCTACACCGTCTACGTGCATTGGATTTTTTGTGTTATTTCAACACGAATGCGCTATGCCTATACAGGGTTCATACAGAAAACTGGTTGGTTTGAACCTTATTATTTTTCAAACACAAATTCGTTGATTCTGGAAAATGCGACCAGTGCTGCTATTGTCATAGCGAGCAGTGTTCTTAGAAAAAAAAATTTTGTTTTCGTTAAAATACTTCCTGTGCTCATTAGTTTGAAGCTTTTTATGCTTTCGACCAAATGCTCAAATTTATAAAGGTTTGGTAAAAAGACTTCAAATAAACAATCAAAGCACACTCGGTTTGAATGAAAAGTTTTCGGGGCTGCTTTTTTGACGGCAAGTGGACTCCGTAGCGATTTGCATAAAAGTTCGGAAGGCGTCTCAATGGATGAAATTAGATCTCACTCCGAGTGACGGAAACGAGGAGTCGACGTTCGGCTTCTGCGCTGGCACGTGACGAACTAATTTCACAACGATTCAAGGAACTTTGTTGCGTACCATTCCAAAACAAGCATCTGTCTGCAACAGCGTTGGTGCTTGTCACTATTTAAGGCAGGCGTGTTTTGCTTCATCAAGGCCCGTGCCTTAAATGCAAGTCGTGGGTGTTGTTTTTGGTTGGAATTTTCCTAACTTGTCAGCGCTGTCCAGCAAGCAGTGGCGCAAAAAAGCACGGAGTTGCGTGTGGGCATCGGGCACATTTACATGGTAGGTTGGTTATTTAAAGACAAAAACAACAAATGACACGTTGCAGCGCTCTTTAGACTGGCAAGGAAAGAGCGCATTAGCTGCACACAATGTCGCCAGTAATGGAGGAACTTTACAGAACGAAGCACTTACATCAACGATTCTCCGGCCCATGCAGCATTCTTTGGTGATCGTGAGACACATGACTTACCACAGAAACGCATCTTACGCAACAAGCACGGTTGAATGGCCGAAATACTCCTGAATCGACGGTGAAAAACACTTCGAAAGTGGGCGTTTTTTGTCGCAAATAAATGTCAGAAAACTGTAGTTATTCAGTTGACTATACGCATATTGCCAACAAAGGCGTTTTGTTTACCCAACCTGTGAATCCCACAACAGTTCGAGTTACTGCAAACAACATTCTTCAATAAAATAAAGATTAAATGAAAGCAATTGTGAAAGGATCAAAAATATTTTTGAAAACGCAGTACATGCGGGACCATGCCAGCATAAAATGAATTGGTTGGTGAAATCTGGTGATGATGGCGTAATGACCTTGTTTAAACTGTATCCGATGTTTCTGCAGTTCAGCAATATGTTACGCGGTTTATCCAAAACGCACTTCGATACAGTGGAAGAATAAGCTCGTGTAAAAACTAAAAGAAATTTCTAAACATCCCGAGACACTACAGTACAACTAAGGATCCCTACAAAAAAAACTTCATGCTCATAAATACTGACGACTCAGTGATGGAGTCTCGAGACGTGTCTNTGTGTGTCTCTGTNTCGAAGATCTCATGTCTTGTTTCGGCTTCAAAGTTTGCATCAGGTCTCGAAGGTTGCGGTCTCGTCTACATCACTGATGGGCGTTCAAGTTAAGTTAAAACCACGGTTTTAAATAGAGAATGAAATCACTTAGAAAAACAAACGTGACAATCCTACTTTGTTGCGCAAAGAAGCTCACACAATAAAAAATGCACAGTCCTTCACATAAACCTGGCATTACGGTTAAACTGGAAATCGACTTTCGTGGAATCAAAAATTTTCTCCCGCGTTTACTTTGGATATTCGGAACATCCAGATGATTTTTAAGCATTGGTCAGTTGAGAGCAATCGTATACTCATTATGTTCTGAATACGCATTTCACAAATGATGCACACAATACCTTTATGTTTCTATTTTGTTCAATGTTTTGCAAATTTAACACCAAAATGCTCCACTTTAGAAGTCTACGTGCAACACTGCGGTTTGGGTTTCGGAAATGTTTGTCAGATAAGATGTGACACTCTTGTCATTAACCCAAAGAATGTAAATATTGAAGGTCTAAAGCTTCCATAGTATAATTTTAGATGAAATTTCTGTTAGTTTTGCTTTCATCAAATTTGGTTTTTGCTTTGAAAAGTATTTAATTATAGCGTTTCATCACAATTTAATCAAGTCTTGAAAAAGATTAAAAACACATAGCAATAGACATCTTGAAACTTTGATAAATGCATAAAAATGATCTTGCAACCTCAAAATAATTTTTGCACTCTTAGGTTGTTGCTCTCTTCGCTTTTATTTTCCAGAGAAATTGCCATATTGGTGGACTTACTTTATTTTTAGAAAGTGACTTATGCGCTGTTCGTACTCTTGACTGTGCTGTAGTGAAAGCAGGAATAAAAAAAATATTTGTTGAAACTGTCTGTCAACGCCCAGCTGCTTTTATATTTAGCAACCACACTGACTGCACAACAAAGTACTTTTCTGTGCCCACCGTCAGGATCACTGAAATCCAGCCTCGTGTTTCATGCCTTCTGAGACTGGTCGGTGGTGGGGGGCTCGTAGCGGAAATGGCCAGGGTGCTACAAATTGCCATCTCTGGGTGAACATGCGGCATTTTTGCGCTAGCTATGTCTAACTGTTAGTGACATTTCCTGTTAATGGCTTTTCCATGAAAACACTGATTAGCATCCGCAAATACAGTCTCATTAAGAGGTACATTTAAAGATAATAAAAATCGATTTAAGAACCGCACCGGAAACCGTTAAACTTCTTGCGTTTTCTGTGTCGATGAGTAAACATGAAATCAGGGTTAAATTGGTGGAATTGTCTGCATTGCATTTTTCAGAGGGGTTGCAGCCCTGGAGTCTATCTAGACGAGCCGCCCCTGATGGTTGGGCAGCACGTCTCGACATTGCAGAATATCCTGCAACCCTGGCTCTGATTCATTTATTAAGCTTTCATCCCTAACAACAACATGACACTGTAAAGTTGAGATGAATCAAATGATTCGAATGGATCGCATTCAGGCGATTTTCGTTTTTTGTGATGGCCTCGGCGAACTCACAATTTAATTCTTACTATATCTTTTACATGAAGATGCTACGCGTTCTCTGAGCCACGACCTCTTTAAATGTATTTAAATTTATTCTTTTCTTTTCGATCGTAAGAAACGAGCAGCAAATTTTATAAAACCTACAGTTTCAATTGCTTGTCTGCATTATCACGTTTGCCTTCTGCATTAGGTTAAAGCCACAATCGACATAGCAAGAAGTCAACGGCTTCAGGTCGCGGGAAAGTACCGACAGAGAAAAAAAACTTTTGAGATGCTGGAACGACCCGCCAAGATCTAAAACTATGTTCAGATGTTCAGAGCAGGATTCGGTTTAAATTGGTCAGCATTTCTACTTGTTTACTTTACGCCTGTTTTAATTCTGATCGCCACAGTAGACAGCATCAGAGCTTTTTATCCTCATCGAGACGCAGCCCCGTCGTGCTGCACCAGGTTGGGCGGCTCGCTCGGTAAACTTCGGAGATTACGGTGATTAATTTGAGCGAAACCGAAAACAATAAGACTATTAATCAATGTCGCGAGATTACCAGGTTTCTCCGGGCCGCTGGGAAGCCGTCACGAGCTGATGGTCGGTGGGGAAAGGGGGCGGGTGAAGAGGAAACTATTCGATGCCGGCCTCTGGCTGCAAATTGACACCAGGGCAAAATGAAGTTGACAGCCGCATAACACTATTTTTCGTCAATAACGCCAGCAGGTAGTTTAAACAAAAACTTTTAAGGAAATGGAACAAAGCTCACTTAATTCATCGTCAAATGGAAAACTGCCTATTGTGAAATAACTCAGGGCGCAACTCCTAAAAGAGAAAACCTGCTTCCCTGCTTCAATGTTAAATTACTCTTTTGGCAGAAAGTCCAGCGGGTAGGGTTTAATTACAGTTGGACAGGATCATTGATCACTGATTGGCTGTCAACAAGAGCCGTGCAGAAAATGTGCAGCCTGTATTGAGACTCCGCAGTGAGGAAAACAAGCCTCTGTGTTTTGCCTTAGCCAGGGCGCGACAATCGGCCTGGTGGTGATGCGAAAGTTTGCGTCTACCATCGTAAACGAGATAGATTCTTCCTCGGGTGTACTGCAATTGCACTACACCTACATGGAGAGCTTTGTTCATCCTGCCTGTTCATTGCACACATGACGTGCACGATGAACGGGCTGCTATTAGACACTTTTCCGTGACCAAGAAACAAGCAAGACGTTACGAATTTCAAGCTAAGGCCAAAGTGGCTGGGCCAAACGGAATATTGTACGCTCATCAAATAAACATAATAATACCCGGTAAAACCATCAGCTGCGTTCTGGCACACATTGAACTGCAAAGTCTAGTGCAGGGGTTTCCAACCTGGGGTACATGTACCCCTAGGGGTACATTTGCCTATCTGAAGGGATACATTTGAAGTTAGCAATAGAAGGGAGAAATATGTTTACATATCATTTATTTCGAAATATTTATGCATATACAAATGAATATTATTTTCAAAAATGATTATGTACTATTGTTAAATAAATTAACCTTGAAACATAGAAGCGAAATATATCCTTATTGTTCTAAAACTCTAAACGTCTTATTAAAAATTCAGTGGGTTTTTCTATTTTACTCAGCCTCTTTGTCATAAGAAACTTTAGGGGTACATGCTCATCTGTCGAAATTCTGAAGGGGTACATGGTCAAAGAAAGGTTGGGAACCCCTGGTCTAATGTATGAATTGCGACAAATTTCTTATTCTGAAACCCAAGTGCTTGAGCAGGTGTGGCGCTTCGCCAACAGCATGTACATGCTGAACGATAAGATTATAACAAGGAGCGAAATAAAAAAAATAAGTTACGCAATTGTGGCAAAAAGCACGCAGCTTGTTCTGGCAAAAAACGCTGAAGCCCTTGCTCTAAATACTGAAAACGTGTCTAGAAAACTTTGGTTTTGATAAAGATCTGGGAGAAGGGCCAGGTAGCTTTTCGACCGAGGAAGTTCCATATCACGCTGATGAAGTTGTTTGTACTTTCCGTTCCGTTTCGCTAATTTACCCTGGTCGTTTATCTGCCGTGAAGTCCGAATCCACTGGGTACTGTGATTATACCGACACTTGAACACGTGCCAACACAGGCGCAACTGCCACACCGCTGTAGACATGTTGTAACAGAAGCTATAAGCACAACTAGCAACCACATATTTTATACATTTTGAGCCTCGTCAATGTGACCATGTTGTAGCTGTTACAAGCACTTCTGCTGGAAATGATTCGTCGCTTTTCAAAGCACACGTCGACCAATTCAAACTGACTCTCAAAGCACGAGTTAAGCTCAGACGCGATGCGTTACTTGTCATTCACTATTGATTTTTTACCCAAAACTGCTCAATCAAGACAAGTTTTTTGCTGCCTTTACAAGGATTCACTAGATTTGAGCAGCATGATTAGATCTGGAAGCGTTTTTCAAATTGTGATAATTATCTCTGGGGGTGCGACCACTTCTACGCCGTTTATTGGAAAACGTCTTGCTGCAAAGTTCACTTTTGCTATCGACTCAAGCTACCAGCGAAATTCAGACAAAACTGCGCAATAAATTCAATTCTCGTGATAACTTCGACTATAACTTAAAGTTACCTTAGTAGCATGAAAAATTAGGGTTACATATCTTTGGCAACGAACTTTGTGATTGCCACACTCATCTTTCAGGAACTGCACCCTTGTAAGGCCAGCACGCCCTTTGTTGCTTTTCTCAAGCTTTCCAGGTTGTTTGCAGTGGATTAATCGTCATGTCCAATAGATCAACAACGGCCTAACGAGAAAAATGTGTGGTGCAGAGTAAAGCAAAGATTACTGGTTCGAAGTGCATGTCATAAGCCCATGTACGGCATTGTAGTCTCACCTGACCAATTTGAATATATATCTAATCAATCGGAATGAGGAAATAAGAAGAGCTTTCGTTTTCTGTGATTTACACATTCAGCGTTTCATGAAATAAGTGGTCAGGAAAATAAAAGTTTTGAATATGAGAAATCTTTGTGTTTTAACATAGCGATTCATGAAAACAAACTAGAGAGGTCAAGCAAAAAAAACAGCTGAAAAACAAACTTGATGCAAAAAAGTTGTAATTTTCTACAGCAGAATAAAACTGAAAACAATGCGACCCGACACAAAGCGACAATATCCCAACAAAGTTTGCCCGAACAAAATGTTCAGCATTAGTTATCAGATATATTCGTCTAAAACCAAACGTGCAGCGGATGTGTTAGTTTGAGCGAACGACGCAGATGTTTGATGCGATGCCAGATCAACTTCAAACATTGGCTGACCTGCAGCCAGTCGCTTGCCTGGCATCAGCGGTAAGTTTCTTCGGTGGTAGGCACCTCGCAACAAGACGATTTCAAATCAAAAATTTTCTACATTTCAAAGACAGGCACAGGCAAATATACTAGAACCGCGGGCGACGACATCTTTTCAGAAGTCGCTTCATTAATTAATACGCCAATCAGCTCGCATGCAGGGGTTCGATTGGTCATTCGATATTCACACGAAGCTGAGCGTTTTTTGCGTTCAACAACGCTTCCTGGTCTTTTCGTCGAAGCGAAGACCCCGAACAAGCATTCCGGCATGCTGCTGCTTGTTTTAAGTTTTACTGTTGGCGCAAAGTTCAGTATGTGGTAGAAACTGTGCAGAAATTTTGTTTTTGCGACATGTAACACCTCCAGGCCAAACGTTTATAGTTGTTACAATAATTGAAAGCAGTTTAGAAAAAAATGAACAACCATCACGGGGAAACTATGTTATNGCAGTTAAAATATTATGAAGCAATAAGTTTGATTAGTCTAATAAAATAGAAATGAAACAGACCACCGCAACGACACCTTAGTTTGTATTGCGTTTATCTCGTAGATTTTCAGATAAGAAACGAAATGATCAGTAGTAAAATTTAAATCACAAAACAAAGCAACAAACAAACGTATTTACAATCACTTGTGAATAAAAAAATGAAAAGTTTGATTTTGACATATGAGGAGCGAATTTTCAAAGAATCAAAAATTAATCAAAAAATTTTTTAAGTGGCAAAATATGGTTTCATTCACAGTATAGTGAAGAAAAGAAATTCACCAAACAGATGTTTGTGTTTGCGTCACACGATCACAAAACAACTTATGAAAATGTTGCTTTGCATTGCAAGTTGTCAACGTCTGAAAATCTCAACAAAATTTAAGAAACAATACGATTGCTTCATGTACGTATTTGCTGTTACTAGCTCAGTGTTTATGCATACAAGGTAGATGAAACAACCAGGAAGGCGAACGTAGGATAAAGGACATGCTCTGTTTAATTCGACCTGATTGGTGAAGACTGATGAAAAAGGAAAGACTTTCAAAAAAGCCCTCGGAGACTGGAAAGTCTATCTATGCAAGGGCATGCCAACTGACTAAACGAGCGCATCGTCACCAGTAGAAAAACCCGTCTGTCAAATTGGCGATTGTTAGGTTGAAGATCTTTTGCAGTTCATTCTAAAGTAACGGTCGTCAAAGACATTCTTCCCGAGCATAAAAAATTCTTCTCACTGTTGATGTTCCAGACAAAAAGATGCGAAATTAATTTTCTGCGAATGGTCAACAATCTGGTGCAGAGCCGGGCAAACTGGTCGCCAGCTGCTCGAGTGCTCGACACGGAAGTTGTCTGTTTTTAGTGCATGGATATGAAGAGCGTGCTGGTTTAGATTCGGGCGTTGACGCAACGCGGGCAGTTTTCACGCGCTGTCGGAAGCGCGACAAAAACAGGACCTCGGCCCGGAAGACTTTTCAATGAAAACATCTCAATTTTGACCGAGAAAGATATTTTCCACGCTGCTATACTGCTCGCAAGTATATCGATGCTTCTCGCTCTGACAACAGCAACGGTACGATGAAGTGCTTGCCCGGTCAGTAGCTTGGCAGCAACGCGACTGCACCGAAGTGCTGGCCGCGTGCCTACAGCGTCATCGCCCAAAGTCAGTCTACATCTGTTTCTAGATACAGTTGTCAACAATCCAAACCAGAAACAACAATGCCACTCTTCGGCGTGATACGTGATTCAACAGACTGTCAGCGACCTAGGTCGCGTTACAATGACAAGGACAACGCTGTACGTTGTAATTGCAAGACCATGACTACCTGGGTACTGCGTCTGTTGCACCGTAGCAACCGCTTTCTCCCGGCTTTACATGGCTCCCTCTCAATGCAGCGGCAAGTGGTCCAACTTCAAAGAGAGAGAGAGCGACAAGCCGCACTCAGATGATTAGTTGTGTGCATGGTTTATGCTGTGGCTGTGCAGTTTTTATTGCACGTTGTGCCTCTGCTGGAGAATGGTAGTGCTCATGTTGAAAAGGGCATTATGAGCTTTCGGCGACAACGGAACCGCAGCGAGAGTGTTTTCGACAACATTAATGGCTTTAAAATNAAAAAAATAAAAAACTGTCACAACTTCAGTCTGACCGGACTTTCCCTCCAAGAAGCTTGCTTGAAGCTGAGCTGTGGTTGCTGCGGAAGCGTAGAGCTAACCACATCATTTATCATAGCTTTTCGACTGTTTGAAACGATGGTGCTGTGCCTAAGAAAGCCCTTGCAACATTTGAAGGTCACTGCAATACCTTTCATAATTCTGAGCCATGAGCTAGGAAGCTCTGCATCGGCCATGTTGCTTTGTGATATTTGCATGGAGTAACTCTCAACGCCTTGAACCTGTCAAAATGTACACGTTTATCGGCAGTATTTTTTCCTTGTATGAAGAACTTCTTGCAGTTGCTTTGTCTCTTAAAACATGCTTTTAATGGCTTAATCATTGCTCTCTTACGCATGAATTCCCTGTTGTAATTCTGACCATTTCCACTTATGTCAGTGTCTTTGCAGTTATTCTTAGGCCAGCATTGCAGTTTAGATTTCTGCCTAACCACTACCTCAAACAAACGACATTTTGCAATTTTCACTGTAACCAACGGATTAATCCCTTCAACCTAGCTATCCAATATATACACGGGTATGTCAAATGGAAAACAACGATAGGTCTTCATGCGCTATGCATGGACAGTTCCAGAGGAGAATCAGACACCAAATACAAACGACAGTTAGACGGATAGTCCGCTTTTTGTGTTCAACGATACCTATTTTTCAGTCGCTAGGAGCAAGGGTGACCTGACACTACAGCAGCAATACAATCGAGTACTGGCACTAAACGCACTGGGTGTTATGCTTACAATGTTGTCATTCATCGTTACATTTGACTCTGAAACTTGTTTATGGCTAGGATGTTTGAGTTTCAGATTTAAAAGCGAAACAAGAAAATTAAAATATTCAAGTATTGGTTGATTCGGATGAAGTTGCTACTGTGGAGTGCTCGAATGCTCTATCATTTTAAACAAAGCTGGGTTAAACATTTTCTTCGCGCTGTTATTGCAATCTTAAACAGCGCTGCTAAACCAGAATTTATTCGAGGGGAAAGGATTGCTGAAGAAAACTACGAAACGTTCATGTTGCGCAAAAAAGGCGAACGAATTAAAAGCAGGTATTTTCTCGTACACCAACCTTATTGATGTTAAGGATGCACAGGTGTTGGTCGAAATAATGCACAACTTTGGCTTTTGCTTGCCTTGAGCTGTAGTTTGTAGAATTTATAAGAATTTTGCCTGTTGTTGTTAGCTGCAGTGCGATAAACAAAAAATTTCAACGGCATGTTTTCTTATTTTCAGATATCAGTATCTTCCCTTGCAATTTTTTTCTTCACTGGCAGAAGGAAATTACTGGTAATTATTGACCGCATAGCTCCGTACGTAGTGCTATGAAAAACTCAGCTCAAGCAATTTTTAACTCGAATCTTGGCATGTAAAGATGAAACAACCACTAGTACGATGGATTGCGCAGTTTCCGCAAGGCCTTTATCTCGTAAGAAAAGAGTGCCATTGTTTCTTCCAATCTATTTCGAGCTTGATCATTCGGAATCGACAATATACGATGCTTCTTAGTTTTGAAGAAGATATTTAAAAAAGCATAAGGCAGTGAAACACTGGTGAGATGATGGCGTGCATTAATTCCGGCACTGCAATATCAGATGTATAGTGGTGGACTGTCGGCTCTATTGCTGGATACNGGAACAAGCACTGCTTTGTTTCGTTGAGGAAAGACGTATCCATTCCGTTAGCCAANCTATTTATACCAAGCAGTTATATTTAGATGGTTAAAGAATTCATTATTTCACGACCCATGCTCTCAGTTTACTCTTTCCGTTGTGCGGAGACACAACCTGAGGTTGAACATGTTCCTTTTGTTGCACGAGTGGGATTCAGATGCTGTTTTTGAGGAGGTTTTAAACCCCCCAAAAACGCGCAGCAACAATTCCTTTTTATGCGTGAGTTCTTTCGTCACAGACGCCTTGTCTTGATTTAGATATAAGATATAGATTGTCACGTACAGCTTACAAATAAGTTCTGAACATAACTTTCCATCTAACTGAAATCATTCCTACGATTATAATATGAATTATTGCCGATGGAATAAACAGTGGACTTGGCAGTCAATGACATGCTTTCTTCAAGCTATTCAACAAAATGGATGTGTTATTATATTTGCACCTCTTTGGCTTCTTTGCTTTATCGAAAATAATGAATGTTGGGGTCTTACTCCTGGTAAAAAAGTTTACCCTGACTAAACCACAACAAATCTAAACCGGTGAATTGAATGAAAAAATTGTAGACTGCTGTGTAAACGTTTTTGGCATTTTATGACACAGCTTCCAGCAGAAGTAGCAGGCTGGCATGAAGTAGAAAATAGATTTGCTTCACCAAAAAGCAGACTCGATATCTTGTGTATATTGCGTTCCGTCCTAAGCCATTTTATTTACTGCTTTTGCAATTTTTCGCATTGTGCACTTCTTCAAAGGACCAAGTTGGGAAAAGCTGCTCGCTTGTAATGCGGCCACACTTGCGAGCTTACCTATTATTATGACCAGTGCTGATGTTTCGAATTGCAGCACAACAAAACTGAACATCAGTTACGCAAATGATTTAATTATTTTATGCAGAGACACCGGCTGTCTTAAATTGTTTGTTGTCTGGTGCACAGTTGTTAGAATTGTGTTGCAAATCATTTTATTTTTTGTTGGTTGCAAGACAGAACATAAAAAGAGGCAACACAGCAAAACATATTTTTGAACATTTTTAAATTTTATGGTTGGAGTTTCCATTACTCTAACTGTTTAAAACGTTGGCATTCGATGAAATAGTGCAGAAAGTCTAAATATTTATGCGCGACAAGATTTTCAATATTTCGTCCTAATGTAACCTACAATCAAATGCAAAATCTGGGTGATCAGACTAAATGACAGATTAGCAATATATGCGCTTAACTGTAGAATCTAAATTACTATAGAATGTTTTCTTTTTTCTACTTTTCCAAAACCATGATATCACAGTTCCGAAACAACGGAGATCATTGAGCAAGAAACCGCAACAAATGGGTGTGTGTACATGGTACGTACTGCTTATTGTTGTGAAGTTAAAGCACGTCAAAAGTTTTTGTTTACGTGCTTACGATTGCAGAATGTCAGCAGATTTGCGCTTTGTAATGTAGGTGGTGGAAAACAGCTGTCCTATATCTGGGATTCCGCCAAAGCTCTTTGAAAAACACCCACTTGTTCTGCAAGCATTGCATCACACACACAAAAGAAATATATATGTGCTGTCATATATTACACGTCTTTCATGTAAATAAAACAAAAGCAAAAACACTAACAAGTGGGCAGTACAATCTCAAGCAAACAAGAAAGAGGAAGCCGACTGAATGTATTTTCGTATGTCGAAGTTTCAAAAGAGCTTCAGCTCATTTTTGCCACGTGTGAGACCGTATATGGCTGTGCTCATTGGCAAGAGCACTCGAACAGCGAAAATAACTTCAACGGAGAACCGTGCGAAAACAGACGCTCCTAAAGCAGTCAGCTCTCTCGATAGACAAACGCGTCCCATTGAATCTGAATATCACAAAAATATAATAAGACTAACTGACGTTCAGCTGCTTTGCCTATTGATTCTAGGCCCATTTAAGCGGTTGACGGCTTATACACGTTGAAGCTTTCGCCCCGGTATAAAATAAAAAAACAGTTGTTCGAGGGAAGTTTCGTTGAGTTGATCGGTGAACGGCAATTGACATGTGTGGCCTGACATGCGCTCTTGTCATATGCAAAGCGAAGACTGAGATTGTCGTCTTTCTACGCAAAGAAACTTATGAAAAAGAGGAAAAGCAGTTTAGGTGGACATGTCGGAAAATGTTGATGGAGTCACAAGGGCAGTGGGAGTGAAAGCTGCCCATGGAAAGTAATGTATTGCTTTAGGTCGCCTTCGTACGAAGCGCTGGGCTGCAACAGCAGCGCAGAAAATGTCCTTGGTTATTCGTATAGTGGCATTCTTGGTAACAGTGATCCTTGGCATCACATCAATCAAGGAACGAGATGAGGTTTACAGAAATAAAAGCCTGAAAAACAGGATGTCCACGTAAAACTTAAAACGCAGGTAATAAAAGTGACTTTTTCTTGAAACAAGAAATATTATGTTTGTAAATCAAAGTTCATTTACGCAAAGCGTACCACAGCCAATGAAACAGTGAAAAAAAATCGCCTCTTCTTGTTTTTAAAGAACTTTTTATTTAGTTTACTTTTTGCCTTAAAAATCATGCTTACCAATTCTCAAAATCCTTTGTGGACGATCGCTGCTTTAAAACCACCTGAGGAACGACTGAGTTGCAGGAATGTGGTCAAGTGATCTTGAAGTTATAGTTGGTTGGTTGTTCATCACAGTCTTCACATTGCACGAGTATTCGCTGTAATGAAGTAGGAGATGATATGATTTTATGAAAGCACAGTCAAAATTTATTGCAAAATGTTGACAGTATAGTTTAAATAAACGATAGCAGGTTTCTAGGGAATGCTTGGATCGCTTTTATTAATAGAGGAATGGACTAAGAAAAGTTTCAGAGTAAAGCATTTCGATCAGGATGATTGCAAGTTTTTGTTTCAAGCCTTCGAACACTTTGGTAAATTATTATTATCACTTGCAATGACTGCTGTTTGTGGTCATAAGTTTTCTGATAATGACCATTACAGTTGAAGTGGATACGTTTACGAATCAATGTTAGTGACAAAACTTTAGGAGGGCATAGAGCAGTGTAGAAGCAACAGAAAGACAAAAATGTTGCAAACGCTTAGGTGCAAACGAAACGCAAAACAATTGCATAAAAAATACCACTCAATAACACCTTTACACTGGTAGACTTGTTCATTTCTTGCAGTTAACTTCACTTCTCACCCACTTATTTTAGAGAGAAATGTGGATCGTGTGTGTGTTGCACAAACCATCAAAATTCTATACTTACGACAGATTGCTGCTGTTGCACCAGTGTTCACCACTAACTGGTCATCACGTAACGTGCATCGGTAAAATCAACATTTTCAAACTGCTTAGGGTGGGTTTAGACTTACTTGTGCAGCTTCATGTGGGTTTTCAAATTGCTCGTGGAGCTGAAGCGTTTGCGGCAAACAGGACACTCGTGTGGCTTTTCTCCGGTGTGCACGAGATGGTGTTTTTGCAAATGGGCGAGTTGCGTGAAGCCTTTTCCACATTCTGAGCACTTAAACGGTCGCTCCCCGGTATGAACTCTCAGATGCACCTTCATAAATGAAAAATTTATTTAAAACAGCGCTTGTCATAGAAGACAGTATACGCGGTAACAGTCACAGTGTTACGATTTGAAAAAAACGTTTGCGTAGCATTGCGTTGTTCACAACAACTGGAAACGTGAAATCCATGACTAGAAATTTCTCACTCAAAAAAATGAGTAAAATGCAAGGCAATAAACTTAGTTCATTTGCTGTTTGTTTACCAGCTATTAGTAGCATATAGCCAGAAGTTAAGTGTTGTGTTTTTTTACCTTTAAATTCGACAGTTGGCCAAAACGCTTGAAACAAACATTGCATTCGTAAACGATCTTTCCATTTTCTTTGCGAAGCGGATAAGGAAGAGACCTGTAGCCTGAGTTCGGGCCACGTTTGCATTTCATGTGTCCGCTATTGACGTCTTCACTGCGCAAGAAAAGATGTCAAAAGTGAAAAGTTTGAAAAACATTCTTTCATGTTTACCAGTTTAGTTTCAAACATTCGAATGAATAATTAAGTTTTTAAGATTTGTTCGAATAAACCAGCTGATTTGTTGTCGTACTGTTGATACGAACGATCTCGTTGGAGATTTGATGGTTTCACCCCAGTCAATCGTTTCAGACGACAAACACTCTTTATCGCGAATCATAACCAAAAAAAGTCTATTTTGTTTTAAGGAATTACAATCGTTTCAAAATTAATCCAAGAAATTGGTGTTTTGAGAGACGTAAATAAATTACGCGCGGCTCCTTACAGAAAATCAGTCTCATCACTTAGTGCATGAAAGCTCTGTAGGTTGTAATCAAATTAATGGTTCCATCACTAACGAATAACCAACCGTGCTAGTTGTCTAAACAAACTCAAAAATGAAAGCATTGAAAATACGCTGTTAGTGAAATGTCGTCCTCACCTGCACGTTGACGTTGAGGAGTTACATTTGCTTGGCGGAGTGAGAACTTTTGGAGACGGTTGAGAGTTATTTAAAAAGTTTTCCAAAAGATGTGACGAAGTGCGGGCGTCAGACGCAGGTAAGTTGCATCGGTTCAGGGCAGAGCTGATGAAGTTCATGAAACCAGGTGCGGGACTTGAAGCTGGAGATGCACTGCTTCTATCATCGTGACGATGTTTACTTTTCAAGGTTCGCTCGCTTTCACAAGATCGCTGCGATTCGCCTTTAAAGATGAAAAAACTCTGTTCTAGCAAATCTGTTAATGACTGGTGATTTTACTTATATGCATTTTGAAGACGTAATGAGAATATATTTTTGTTTAGGAGTTTTTCCTGTTCAATTTACATTACGAAAGCATGTATTTTGCAAATCAAATCAACCGCAGTTTTGTAAGATTCGGTCGTATAAAAAAACTCACATTTGGAAGGTGTTGTTAAATTCTGGTGCAACGATTTCCAGCCATGGACCGAAGGAACAGCATGAGGGGAATCACGGTTTCTTACTGCCATCTCCTTGTTAAGCAATTGGAAAGGGGGAAAGGAGCTGACGTACGCTGGATGCTCGATAACAGGCTTCGAAGGCACGTTATTGGTAGTTGTAAGTCTATGAAAGCGTCCGGCGTAGAATGGAGTCAACCCAGAAGCCAAAGCATTCCATCCACAAAGGGGAGTGCTTCCCGTGCTTCGCACCGCTTGTTCCCACATAATTCTGCTCATCTGCATCACGTAATAGTCGGTGGCAATTATTGGGGGTCTAGACATAGCAGCATAAAGACCGCTCGTGAGTTGAGCGGGGTATGGGCTTGTGGGGGTGAACATTCGGTCCTCGAGTTCAAACGGTGCTTGCGCAGGTTGATGCTGGTCATCAGGAAAAGGGTTGGGGAATGAGGTGCGCTGTACCGCAGGTCTATCAATCAAATCTCGCATTCGTCGATAATCTTCTGCGCTGGGCGACTTCATTTTCAGAGGTTCTCTTTCAATATCGGGGTATGTTTCTGCCTCTGCCTTTTCATTCGACTCATTCGCAGCATCCCGGGATTTCTTTAGATTTGAATCTCGTTCCCGCCTCAATCGCTGCCACTGGAAGGTCGCTGCTGGTGGCGTGTCCACATCGAGTGGAAACGTGGCCTTCTCACCGGGTTCCTGTTGGAGGTTTCCCGCCGCGCTGCTAAGGAAAAGCGCCTGTCTCGCCAGAAATTGCGAGTTCATGGCATGAAGCAAGTTTTGGTAATACGCTGGAAGATTAGAATAATCCGGTGGATACATCACTCTTGCTTTATTTAAGCAGTCTTTGGCAGGGTTCTTCGATCTTGTTGAGGTTTCTTCGGCGTACGTTTCGTTGGCCATCAAGTCTGTTTGTGCCTTGATCAACAAAGTCTCGTCTGGACTCGGGCTTCCGCTACCATACCCGCTATCTGAGGGCGACGTAACGTCCTGGTCGAGTAAGGCACGGACTGAGAAACTGATTGTCTTCGGCTTGACTCGGCTTGCACTCTCTGTCCTGGCCTCATCCAATCTCACCCGATCGCCAACGCGCTTGGCCGGCGCGCTTTCCGCCATATTGTTGTTGACACTGCCACGAGTTATCAGCGATTCTGCGGAATGGTATTCGTCTGGCTCTGGTTCTCGCATTTCAGTCTTGCGACACCAAGCGTGATCGACGCGTCGGTGGTCAAACGTCATTTTTCTGTCTTGACTAGGTGCAGCAGAAGCAGCCTAATTTCTATTTAACAAATTAAGTATTCTGCGAACAGAGCAAAAGTCATTGCTTTGCTGTTAATGACGCAACGGCGGTTTGACAATCCGTTAAGCGTCGCGTTATAGCTTCAAAGTTATTGCAATTTAATTTTATAGGATTAGATTTCTTCTTGAAACAACAAATTCAGTCTAGCGATTTTATCAGCGCTAAGCTTATTTTGGCCACGATCTTACCAACCTACCGAATAGAGTTAGCATGCAACAAATACTGTTCTGGCACGTTCCTCTTCGCCTTGGAGTACCGTTAGTTAATCGACAACTGTGTTTGCACCAGAGAGCAAACTACGTTATCGAACTTAGTTAAACAAAGTCTCCTATTCACAATCGCATTAAGCTTTGCTACCGTCAACAAAATTGAACTCAAACATTCGCAGATCGGTTGACAGCTTACCGAACTCTTTGCAAACGAGACTAAGAAATTACGCTTTTTGGATAATTCCTGCGAACTGCAATAAACTTCTCTGACGCGTTATGTATTTCATATTTATTTTTATTAAAAAGCTTGGCAGGGATTTATGCGCTCACAGGATTGCTTTTGATGGCAAAACTCTTCCCCGATAGCTTGGGGTATAAAAATGTTAATAACGCAATGAACACGACAATAAAATCTGTTGTTAGTTTTCCTGAAACGACTGTTGAATCACAGTTGCTGTCCTTGTTTTCGGAGCGATCATTTCAGCATTAAAAAATCGTGAGCTTCTCGTTACATTACATTTTCCTTCCTTACTTTCAAAAAATCTCTGCGGTGGTGTTGCCAAACAATAACTGAGTAATTTTAATATACAACGTTTGCTGTTCTTCTTTTCGTATAACAACTGAAACGTTGTAAAATGCGTTAATTTTATCCAGATGGGATGGGTTTAGAAATTCTCTGACATTAACATCTGTTGTGTTTGAAAGGGCAGCTACAATAACCGGAGTTTTTTAATGACAAATCGACTCTTCTTTCCACCTTTCCAACGCTTTTCCTGTTCGCTTTCCACAAACATGACTTTTTCCTTAAAATCCGCAGTCCTAACATTTTGCCTCTGGTCCCTGGCGGTGGGGACCGGTGAGTGAAACTGCGCCCTTGCGCTGATCGATATCTGGCTAATAGCCGGGCACGTTTGGCTGAGACCCTTTTTTCCTACTCGCCGCCCACCTAAACTGTTTCCGGCTCGCGCTGTTGCGTCCCCGCCTCTCTCACACAGGCAGGTCTCTCTCTGCTTGAAACGTGGCCTTTGTACGATTTTCACACCTTCACGTTGCAGTTAACACATGCGCGCGGTCAGTGTTGCTTTTTCTCAATGGCGGTAATTGCCTGCTTTGCCACCAACGGCATTGACACAAAAACAGTGCAAAAAACAACAATGGCAAAAACAAATCTCGGGAAAATAAACGATCGGTCCCGATTGAGAATTTTGCTGACGTCGATCGAGTTTACTGCAGCAGCCTGCCACTCCGACCAACAGCAGGACGGGCAGAGCACACGTCTGAAGGAAATACAAAAAAGACTGTTGCTATTGTTAACGTTACCACGCTATCTGCTGAATTGCCGCTTTGGTTGTGAAGGGAACACGCTGGGTTGATGCAGCTGTGGCAAATTAAATTTCCAGTAGAAAAATAACTTTATTTTTACTAACCCAGAAGAACACAGAAAAAAGGAGCAAAACAAGGGTATGTCTGATTTGGTGAGTTGACGTTTGTATATCTATATCCTAAGGAGACAACGCATGTTTTGCGTGTGTCGTATTCGATTGGTTGACTTTATGCCGCACTGAACTGCAGCGTCAATGCTTTGCGCTTAGAGTTTCCACAAAAGATGTATTTTGCACGCGCACGCCCAACTCCACTGAAGCAATTTCAAGTCGATTTGACTTTTTGCCAAAACTAACAAACAGTGCATGATCGATAACTCTACACAGAGTCAGGCGATCGCGATTGTGCTGATTCTCCTTACACTAAAACACAAGTGTGAATTGATGTGAACAGCAAGCGAATTGATTGAAATACACACAAGCAATTTCAAGGTTTAAAATCCTTGTGAACGTAGTCAAGCGTTGCAACTGAAAAAGCGGGATTTTGTGCCTTGCTTGTCAGTACGCCAAGTCTTTACGGGAGGGTTCAACAGTGATAGGAGAGATGTCTTGGATGTGTTCTGTTGGTTTGTTGGCAAAACCACTGAATAGCTTATTTAAGCTGGACAAATGTGTTCAAACTATACCTTTTTTCAAAGGTTGCATTCTTTAGTAAGTTCTTCCTTTATTGCAGTTTCTCCATATACAAGAAGGGGTTGAATTTTTTCGAAACTAAAGATTTAGTATGTCCTTAATCACTTTTTGCATTTCTTATTTCAGCTAGTAGCGTAGATTTTCCATACTTTTCATGCCTTTTCTTTTGTTGTTTTTTTTGCCATAACGTTCTGGCGTATTTTCAAGTTGCCAACACTTGGCTTCTTTGCAGCAGTTAAAAACAGAAATACCCAAGATTTGTTTTTTTCGAAAAAGCTGTGGAAACCTTAAATAACGTCTTAAAGATACATACAAATAAAAAAAATTCGCAGAATAATTCCATACTCGACAATAGATATAAAGTCAAAGAGTATTGCAAAATGCATTACATGCCTTAATTTTTCTTTCAGCACTTTGCAAAGATTGCAGCCAAAAACNATACATTATTATTTATTTAGTGTGCTTTGCTCTCTCCATTTCAAAGTANTCAATTTTATTTGTAAGCAGCGTTCAATTTTGTTTACAGCTCCAGACTTTGCTCTTAATCCAGACCAACACTGTAGAATTACCCAATTATTTGCCTTAAACCCGCGGTTACTTTTGAGCCATTGAAACAACATCGAGCAGATCTGGGGCGCTTTCGACANAAAAATGAAATTTCTTGCAACGGATAANTATCTCATTCAGTNGGGCGGTTGTAATCAAAATCCTTTNAACCTAACTTGACGTCGAAGTCAAGAGAATCGCGAGCAGGTTCTGCTCGCTTCTGTCAGAAGTTTGAAATTCTGGTTAACGTTTCATCCTTTCTGCAAACCCACCTTCCTGATAAACTTTCGCCCTGCCGCGGTTACTCATCACCAGCACCTGTTATCATGCGAGGTTCGTTGTAATCGTGCCTCTGTCAAACTGTGACGTCGCGCGAGCACTCTCCTTGTCCGAATTAGCAGAAGCGTCAACTGGAACGCGAGAAAGTTAAACAA
>JGI24021J15306_10000290_pt1 | contig 34141 bp, 18 predicted proteins | sample Ectturendosymbi1_FD_15306 | JGI IMG/M metagenome (IMG submission 15306)
ATCATGGCATGTGAACTCTATTGTTGCTTGCTGCCACAGAGCGAAGCTTTGCGCATATGCCGCTCGGGATTTCCGATCGCAACACTAGTAAGTCGGAGATTCCTACTGTAGCTTAGTCGAACAATGACCAAGTCCGTTCCAGCTAACATCTAAATCTTAGAAATAAAATGCAGAAAAAGGCACACTTTGGCTCAGCAAGACGATGACTTTCATTGTCACTGGGCTTGCAACCTCAGAAAAATATATGTAAACCACCCTTTTGTTTATAATCTATCTATTTCCCTTCAAACGTACTTTTGATATCCTGGTGAGCAGCACGGCGTCTCAATCTTGTGGCATAGAACACCATATACGGGTGTCTTTCAAAAGCAAAACCAACTTCTACTCGTTTGCACCAAAAATTTTGTTCGAGGAAAGCCGTTGCGAAGAGTTAATTCGGCAAAATCGCTGTGGATGTTTTGGTGTGAAATTCACACGCTCTTCTAAGCACTTGTGACGTGCCTTCCTTGTGTAGAATTTGACAAACAAAAGTGTTGGTTTCTGATTTGTTTTTGTATTGAGGAAGCAGTTTTGCAACACTGTTGAAAAAAAATTGTCACTGTTCCTCTGCAATGCACCACAAAGCGTCAACTTCCGAGCAAGTCACAGCTGAACCATTGGTCGAATGAAAACCAACTAGAAGTCATTTTTAAAGGAAACAGCAATAAATAGCAAGCACAATTGCAATAATTCATCTTAACCTATACAAGCGTTTCCATTCAAAAAGCAATGTAAAACACTGTGTCAAACGCAAGTTTTATTCATTGAGCAGCAACAATGTCGCCTATGTCTCGAAATCTTCAACTAAAAAATACTGCGAAATTTCCACTGTCGTGGATGCGACTGACTGATGCAATCCAATATTTTCTGAATGTCTGCTCTCATTGCCAAAATCCAAGAGCTTGACAAAATACGATCAGCTCAGCAAAAGATAAATGCTCGCTCTAAATATTTGATGCATATACAGCCACGCAGTATAGAAAGTAAACTAAAATTTACTATCGTTTACATTCAGTGAGAACTAGTGGTTTACTTTCTATCATGCAATTTCCAAGAATTCCAGTAACTTTGCCCAATGTTTAAGCATGCAGTTGGAATCACGAATATGATTTTCACAAATGGTTACTTGGTAGGTGCTTGCAAAATCCAAAATCGATTTGTTTCGAAACATATTAGTGTTGTCTTTGTGAAGCAAATCATCCGGACCATTTGCACTCTTTGCTGCTTTGTATCAGCATGGTGTTCTTTCTCGAATCAGTGCCCTAAAGTTCGATAATTTCGACACAGAGATTTTAGCATACCTTCGCGCTCTATAAACACAGTCCAAAATCAAGCTTGAGATTTTTCAGAGGGTAACCGATGCCTGTTACTGATGATGGTCACTGAAATGTACGTGTCGAGTAAAGAAACAGCAGAGTAACTTTCAACTTGCTTCTAAATTTCATCCGAAGGAGTAGTGCAAGCATAGCACCAACGTGCTTTTTGTCAGTTTTGCGGTCCTACTTGGAATTTAATAAGTTTCGCTGCGAAAGCCGATGAGGATTTAAGCAGGTAAGTCATAAATTTGGTTGAAGAACGCTTCAGCCCCACCTTTCCCTGCAAGACCAAAGTCTTCGTTGTTTTGATTGGCTCTTCAAGAGTTCTACATCAATCGGGAAATCGCGACGTTTCCTCTTTCTTCCTTGCAATTCAAGGCAGAGACCAGCTGCAGCTTTCTCAAGGAACCACTCCACGTAACGTGGCCCAACCTTTAAAAGCGACTTTGTACTCTCCCTCTGCTCACTCTTGTTTGAGGCAGTGGCCTAGGAATTGACCACTCACCGGCAATAATACCTGGTTTCATTTACTCTGCAATTGTCGCAAATTATATTGAAACGATTAACAAGTCGACACTTGCATTTCTTCCACACAGTTTTTCGCTCTTGCCGGTGTCCCCTACCGCAACACAGGTAAGCGCAACTTCCTATTCCTCGTATAGAAGGATTGCATACCCGGTCTACTGTACCAAGGCTACCTCTTCTCACCGACCGCCGACAGAAGGCCGGTGACGGTCTTACAAACAGAAGGTCTTCTGGGGTGATTTCCAAATCAATAGATCCTCGTCTACTTCTTCTAAAGCTACTATTCCGATTTCTTCTTTTCGAATCATCTCCCACAGTGTTTGTTGCCGATGCAGACCGTCTCGAACGTCGTTTGCCTCCGCGCCCTCGTCGTCGAACAGGGACAAAAGTTGAACCATCTTCTCTTCCCTCCACTCTGACTGCGGTGTCATATCTATTGCGCAGTCGCCACCGAACAGTGTTGAACAAGGGAAGCTTTGACCAACATGTTCTCAGCGTGCAAGTCCCCGAAATACCGTGGCACCGGCATCTGCTTCCCATGTGATTCATGACAGCCTGAAAAAGCCAAATTGTAATGTTTTTGACAAGAGCCCGAAAATGCAGGAATCACAATATGCAGTACCATGCAATAAGCAAATAAATCGAATCGCAAATCTTTAACCTGATTTACGACAAAGTCGCAAATCGATGCGCCGTAGCTAACAGAAGGTGTGTATTAGGAATTCAACGATGCATCTATCATTTAAAACTTGTACATGACAATCAAATCGCATGAAACACCGCTGTGGAATCTTCTTTTACGGCAAAAAAAGGGAAGCGCAAGGTTCTGGCTTATAGTAAAACCGCGGTACTTCAATTAAGTTTTAGGTGTGGCGTTACATCAGTAAACGTATATTGCAGATAAATCATGTCGCACTGCAGAAGCAGTATACCATGGGAAAGTTTGAAGAGAAAGATCCCACTATCAGTGCAGTTGCGCAATTGCATCGTGCCACAACATCAATTAAAACGGCAATACCGCGTTTGATCAGGGCGAGGCATCACAAGAATTTTTTCTGTGGAGAAACGTAAGATAAGAAAGGCGGTTTGGCGAATCTAGGCTTCTTTCCGAAAACTGTTTACAGTTGGTTATGATTCTGTCTCAACAGCAGTGACCGTGTTTGCGTGAGCAGTTCCTAAGTTTCAGGGCGATGAAAGTACCTTAGGTTCAGTGGTGCGCGGTGCATGTGACCCCTTCTAAAGTTAGCTGAGATTTAATCTACACAACAAACATTGCAAGCCATCAATAAAATTTCGTGCAAGTAGTGCGTGTGCTGGCTTTGTTCCCACGCTTATAATTCTTTTCGCCTTAATGGAACAAGTTTCTGTTTTTTATTTCTTTGTCTAAAAAACTTAAGCTTGGTTCGATTTGTCTTTAGGTCGCAATAGCAACTCGAACGAAAACTACCCAGTTTTGACTTCTCGAATATTTCCTAGCGAAACAAAGTTTTGTTGCCGTGCAGTCCAACTTGCAGAAACTTACTTCATCATTGCCCATATCTGAAATAAGGTTTGCTTTCTGCTTTCAAAGCTGTTTGAAATTTCTGATTTACAAATCCAACTTCTTCCTATGTTCGCAAATCTTTCACTCGTTTTTTTGTTTTGAATATTTTTCGCAGCAGGTCGACAGACAGGTATGACGTTACAGTGACACGTTGATTTGATTTCTTCCTACGGATTTTTGTTATGAATCAGAATTAGTTTCTTTCACAATCCCCAGACGGCACCGTTTCAGGCGTTGCCATTTGATCAGTGGAGCACAGAGTTTAGCTTACGTCCCGATATGCCGTAGGTGCGTTTGACAAATAATGCCAGACCTAACAAACAGCAATACTGCAAATGCGTCCTAGTTCGAATTCCATCAGCATTGATCATAGCGGGCTGACCATCCCGGCTGATGATGCTCTTATCAAAACCTGTATCTAGGTTCACAAAGTTTAACCACATTACCAGGAAATGTTGAAAGCGCAGGGAGGCATCAACATCTACATGAGGACTCATTGTCCAATATCAGGTTTTCAATAATACGGCCAGTGCCCGGATGAATTTTGAATAGCAGCAGTTCTCACGCTAAAAACGCTTTCTGGCGTACTGTAACTGAAAGCTTTGTGCTGTTAACAGTTTGTACGGGGTCTCTCAAAATCTGCTAACTTTTCCTTCATTGTTACGTTGTGGCATGTATCACGAAGTGCTATCATGCAATCAAGCAGTGTTCATGCTTGGTGGCGCGTCGAAGCGATGCAAATGCTTCCTTAGCGAAACAATTGTCTGTGATTCGCTAGAATTCAAACAATCTAAACTGCATAAACCTGGCAAAATTTTTAGAACAGGTTGAAAGTAGTTTTTCAGAGTAAGCAAAATTATACGTGGAGTTCGCCCAAGTCATTTTTCGGACAGTTCTAGCAGCAATCTTGTTCGCGGTATTTTTCAGAAAGTTAACAGATGTGTACAGAAAAAGTTGATGGCAGAATAGGCGTCCGTAAGTCACTCTAAGTTGTTCAGATAGGGTCGAATCAGGATTGTGTCTATTCATTGGGGACACAGAAGGTTTACCAAGTGACTTTCATCTTTTTTTGTCACAGCCGCATGTATGGTGACGAGACGCACTAGGTAGTCACAAACACAAGGGGATTTGTAAACAGATAAAAGTGACGGGAGAATGATATTTTTTAGCCCCAACAAAACGCGGATAAGTTTTCTTCAGCGTATTCACGTTTGTCACACCTTTTGTACCAATACTTTTAGGAGTTTTAATTGTTTTCTTCTGACATCATTAAAGCGAATGGCAAGATTAATAACTCAGCATTAAGCACGACTAAATGTAAACATGACTCAACATGCAACTGATGTTGCTGCGTATTAAGTATAGATGTTTAATTCGCCAACATGCCTTTCAGCATTCGTAAACAATGCTCAAAACAAAGCTACACCAGATCAAAGAGCTCATAGAAAAAGCGAGCCGATCTTTAAACAACTACAGAACACCACGTTTTCAACACATACCAGACGTCCAGCTTCAAAATTATGGGCGCTAATTGCCCGCTTCAAGTTAACTCTTTTGCTCCTCCGTCGTTGTGAAGTGATGTTAAGAAACTGCATCGACTTCTGATAACCAAAAGCAATGTTGTCATCGCATCCACCCCATTCCCATGTGTTTACGACCTCTTCGATTTTCGCGTCAGAGACAATGTAATTGCGCTTTTGTGCCTCCTGGTAAAAAAACGCGCCAACTGATTTTTTGTTGAATGTCTAAGTTAGCAAATGGCTATAAAAGGATTGCTTCGGAGTAACGTTCGTTACAACAGGCTTTTGGTCGCTAACTCAGCGAAATAACGCTACCAGTGGTAATTTTGTACCTAAGCATACAAACGCATATATTGAAATTTAAAGAAATTCGTTTGCTTCCAAGCTGTTTTGTAGTTTATTTTCTGCTTATGTTGCTCTCAGTTTGAATTGAACATTTCCAAAAGAGAACCTGTTCATAAATGTTAGCATTTTATTTTAGGCTTAAGCGCAGTTACAACATTATCACAGTGGCAATATAGCGAGAATTTCAAATTTATGGCTACACGCTGACGATTTTTCAATTTTCTATATCAAAACTATTCTTTGTATGAACTTATTTTTCTCACGGACGGATAACTATGCAAAACCAGACAGTAGTGGACGATTGCCTTAGCTAGCCATGGCAACTAAAAAATGAAATGTTTTCAATTACATTCACACCCTAACAATCGTGACTGCATCTTGAATGCAACGAACCGAAAAAATCTATTCTGAAAAGTCAGTATCCCTTACTAAGCGAAGAAGTTCTCTTCTTTTTTGTCTTGCAGCAACGGAACAGCCGCAGTCCAAACGCTTTCCTCTGGTGCAGGCCATCGTGACTTCGTGTGTAATTCCTGCTGCGGTCAAAGCTTGAACGAACGCTGTTTCTGCAATATCTGGAAAACAAACCATAAAATTTAACTAATAGGTATTTGTTACAAATTTATCCGGCAAATATGCAGTCAGAGAAAAAAACAGTCCGAATAGGAATAAGCACATTGGCAAATTACATTTCTTTCACGAAATGCGCATCTGCACCGCACTTCCGACAACTGCGTGGTGCCAAGCTTAATTGCTCCTGCTCCTTTACAGTAATCCTTCACCGCTAAAATTGTAAAAGCTTCCTACATAGGAAACAGTGCGGGTTTGCTAACAGGTGGCAGCCAGCTATGCCAAGGAATTCAAGGCCACGCAGTCCATGCACCAACAGATTATGCGGAAGTTTAGCCGTTTATGCAATCAACTTCAGTTGATTTGACGGGCTTTTGGAGCCCACGAACGCGCTCATCTTTGGAGGCGGTCAGATGATGACAGCGTGATCGGGTTTTGCTAAAGCAAGGTATTTTCCGTCACGACGCACAGATTAGGAACTGATTTAGCGACTTAATAGTCAGCGACGATGAGGAAGTGGAAATAATTCAAATCGCACGTAATGAATATCAACAAACAATGTGGTCACGAAGGCCGATTGAAATGTTAAAACGCAACGAGTGGTGTGCGATAGCTGATCTGCTTCATGCCCGCGAGATTTGGTAAATTTTTGCTTTGTTGAAAAACTAGAGCCTTTTTGAAGTAGCTGTGAAAAAGACTTAGTTTTACTTCAGAACTTTCGATGCAGTTTGTTCGTATTTGAGGAGTAATGTACACTTGAGGAACTTGAGTCACAGCGCAGCTGTAGAGCTGGCGGGTGTCTCAGGTGGAATGACTCAAATGTCGGAGTAACGATCAGTCTCTAGAGTGCAACTAAAAAAGGAACATTTGACGCAAACCGCATTTTAGTTTTGAAAAGCTTCTCTTCCAGCGATGTTGCTGAAGAAGATTCCAAAGCAGTTGTTTTAATCATTTACACAAAGATCTGCAGTTGAATTGTTTGGATGAATAAACTGATATTATACATTTTATCTATGTGTCACTGTTCCATTTCATGAAAAGAGAAAAATGAAACTATCCCTAGAAAAAATGCTGAACTTCTGCTAAATTTAGTTGCAAGACGAAAATTAGACCTTGTTTTATCCGAATTACCACTCAGTCATACGTTGAACTGCTGCACCATTTTAAATTATTGTAGCATAAACCCCATGTACATATTCTTCTTATCATCACCATCTTGTGACAATCGCGACAGCGATATAAAAATTACAAACACACGTCACCACTAATTTGCCGACAAACTTCGCCCAACACGCTGGGCAAGTTGTCCAAGACGGTTTCCGTTTGCGTCGACCAGGACCAACAAAATCGTATGCAAGTAGGACATCGGTCTCTTTGTCGTCACGAAGCAATAACGCCCAGCAAGTTTACATGTTAGACGCAAACTGTTGAAGGCGATCAGCATTAAATAGGGCCAATGCTCGTCAAGCTTATACGCTGACCGCTTCCACCGCCAAGCACGGAGTTCTGCTAAACTCAGATGCAAGCAGATGAGCAGACGACCTCAACAGTCAACACAAGCGGCGCTAAATACCAAATACGAGACAATTTTCCGGCAAGTGAGGTGAAAAGACAAATTCTGGTGAGCCACTCGCAGCACCTGAAACACGCAAGAGCTCGACTACCAAAATGTCTCTGATCTTGTTGAGTTGTTTGTTTGCACAACAAAGCGTGCATCAACGAGCTAATGTCGAGCTTACTTTGCGCAATCCTGCAGCCAACAAGTAACCAAAACACCTGTTCACAGAAACTTTATTTGACGAAGAAATGTTGTCGCAGCCTATTGGGTAACAGACATGTACTAAAATGTGAAACACGACATTGAAAATATTCCACGTGGTCTTGTGGTTTCACAGATTATTACACAAGTTTGTTGTCCTGTATAAGTAATGGCAGTAATTGCTTTGTCATGAAGTTCTTAGCAAAAACCGAATGGAGACTTCACTGGTGAAATCACATTAAACTACATCCCTTTTCAAGTCACTTTTGAGCATCTGTAAAGATTACTTCACAGTACTGAACTTCCACACTTGGTGGGCATTTGTGGAGAAGTAATCAACAATAAACAACAATTTAACGTAACTTTGTAAGAATGATGATCCGACACAGCAGTGACTTTCAAGATCTTTCGTAAAATAGCAGTTTTGATTGATTGTTCTGAATGCCGGGCACCATAGGCGTAGCCAGAGAAGGACGCAGGGCCCATGACCCTTTATTTCCAAGAAAAGTGTTTCAGTACGAAAAGAACATTCGAGTTTTTCGCAAACACCGACATGTTTTGGGTGGAAGCAATGGACGGGATGACCTTACTGGTGCCCTCTTCATTTTTTCACATCCCTGCATTGCAGGACCCCTCCCAATAAAAAATTCTGGCCACGCTACTACTCGGAAATCGGAAAGATTTACTTTTTTAACTTGCAACTGCATCATCGTCATACACAAGAGCAGTTTGCAGCACTTCTCATCAACCGTCATAAATTTTTTTCGTTGTCTCTGCAAGAGACCCTGTTATGCAGCATCTATTCGAAAATTGCGTTACACTCATGGCGATGAAAAGTGATTGAATTTTTGTTGTGTTACTTGGCTTTGGAGATTTACAATAAAAAACGTGAAATTCTCACCATGGTGAACGACGTTTTTCCTGTTATTTTTTTTTGTTATCGCAAGTCATTTTGGGGTCATAAATCTGGTAAAGCCCCATTTCTTCAAAATATCGAACTGCAGGGAACGATCTGTTGGATTCGACTTCATGCAAACTGGGTTTCACGCGGGAAGCTTTGAGTTTCTTCTCCAACAGGATTGTGACGTCTCACGCTTGGGAACAGGTGATAGAAAAAAAAAAAAAGCGTAGCCACATATATAAAGAACCTGCAAGTAGTCCATTCAAAATTTGACAAAACGTATCTACAGAATTACGTTTTGCAACGCCTCACAACTTTCGAATTTACATTTTGCATTTAATTGACTTTGCATGTGAAGATTGTGAAGATCGCACTGGCGTGCGTGATATTAGTGGGGGCACTACATCGTGCTGCCTTAGCTTCCCTTCAAAATACAACTCTGAATATTCAGCTCTTCACTGTCGTTGTTTTTTCAAAATCAAGCTGAGAACCACCAGCACGAAACGGGTCGATGTACAAAGGTCACTGAATATACTGCGAACTGTTCGCCGGGTACAATTATTGCTGATCGGCTGAAGACGCCAAGCCTGAAGTGACGCTGAGCAAATGCTTGAAGGTAAACAGAATCGTATATAAAAACATGGTCCTCTTTGAAAAGTACAGGTTAATCAGACCTCAAGGGCGCTTTCTTTGCGCAATGATTGGCATATTCCGATGTGCAGGACCCAGATTTAATATTGGCATTCTTTACACAGCTTAAATCATACACCGCAGTTATTGGCATAATTGCAACTACTTCCAGTGGTCGCGGTTTCGGCCAAATAAAGTTTAAACTCCCAAATAAGAGTTATTTCAACAATTTTACCCACGTCCGCAAATTATTCTGAGAATCTCAACTTTATCAGTAATAAATCGGAATGACTTCGGCTCGGGAGCAAGTCTGCAGGTGTAGACACTCTGCATCTTTCGCGCAGACGTATTTTCGCTCACTTGTCTGGTTATTCCAAACCCAACAATCAAAATCGCAAGTCAAGAGGACGCAGGCAATTATGACGTACATAGAATATTTGTCGACCGCAAGCCGGTAGACAGGCAAGGGGATTAAAAACTTCTCACAATCTCAATTCGCCGGTGCTAGGTGCGAATAGCGGAAAAAACACGAAGGCATCACAGAAACTAAGTTTCGGTTACGCAACAAGTTACTAGGGNTTCGATTTTGTCAGGAACGAAAATACTGATTGATGAGATGGTTTTACGAAAAAGTCACCCATTTAATCCAGCACACAATGCGAAAGTTGTCCTTCATCCAACATTGAAAATGAGAACGAATTTTTCAGCAAATTAAAGTGGAAGATATTTACTACATTTTACAGAAGGCAAGATCAAATTAGGATTCCTTTTGCAAAAGCCAGCTTGACCACCTGTCAAGTCCTGCTACAGAAAATTTTGATGACGTTATATTTTGGGTAGGCCTACCTTGGAAAAGCTTTGCTCTGACTAAAAAACAGTCTTAAGAGGAAGTTAAAGTAAGAGAACTAGCGGGCATGTCTCATCCCTCAACGTGAATTAAAATTACCCTGAATCAGAGTCAACATGACTGCAGTATTCATTGTCATGAACACAGCCAAATTACTTGACGTTTCTGGCTGGCTGACGAAAATTTCATCTGTACAGAGCGCAAATGTGCCACGTGACCAAACCCAGTTCCACGACACCTCTTGAGGTAGGCGAGTTCGAGTTGAAGACATTTGAGAAAAGAAAATCTGCGGGAGCCTGACGGATTTATATTGCTATCATCTCTACACAAAGACCATCGCGTACTTTAATAGTTTTGCACAGGAAGCAAGACTAACCACTACAACACGAAACGTTGTTTCGCATGGTTCAGAGAGCGGAGGGTCCAATCCTTTCATACTTTTACAATGAAATCGCAAAACCGATCTACAGTTTTAATTGGCAAGCCTTGCATAACGGACAAAATAACGGGCTTCAAACGCTGCTGCACTCGTTGCGATGAATCGAATTCGCTTGTTATTTAAAAAGACTTAACAAAAACCGATGTTATAATTACACACTACAAGCACATTACAAGGAGATTATATTATCGCGAAAAATCCGGACAGGTGCGAAACGTGCTGTTAACACGACCACACGGCTGTGTGTTTATCCCAGGTATGCCTGTTGCGCGCTGTATGCGTGAAATCCTCGTTTTTTTAACCTTCCATCGCTCCATCGCCCACGAGCTCATTGCATTGATGGCAAGATACCCCGAGAAAATAAACAGACAGAACCGCGCCTCGCCCGCGACTAGGCGAGTGGTAAAGTTTAAGAGCGGGTTTTAATTCCTTGCGATAAAATAACTTGTTTCTCGTCCAACTGCATGCATGCGGAAACCAAAATGCATCACGGCGCGAAGATATTTGCTCGTGCATGCCCGACCCTTTCAGCCTAATTCAAAATAAAGCAATATTTCAACCCTACTATTGCGTTATTTAAAAGTGTACCGCACTGGCAAGCTCCGCAAACAAGCAACAACTCAAAAATATTTATTAAACATGATCGGGATGAAATCCAAAATCTATCTTCTAATCGAGAAAGCTATCATCAATCAATAAACGAGAAATATGTAGCCACGGTTACAGAATACCCAATAGCCTTCTTAGTACTAAGGAAGTGCATCATATGAGAAAAAACGTTGTTTCTAAAACTACTTCGCAGGTCTTTCAAGTTTTCTCTAATTGTCTTCAACAAACTGATTGGCCTTTGTTCGTCACTACCGTGTTTTTTCAAAATGTGCCGAAGGTCATGACAAAAAGTAAACATTTCACCAGCATAGCAATCCCTTCATAAACACGGAAATGAAGTATCCTCTTCTCTCGAAAAGTCGCAATTTTATTGCCTGTCAAAGGCCGCGACCCACGTCACCATGCCAGCACTCTACTACGTTTCGCACTTTCGCAAGCGCTTCATCACAAGATCAGAAAAGTGATTGAAGTTTTAACATGTTCTCTCTTTACGATAAAGCTACAAACACCACCAAGCGCTGCAGTTGTAAAGCCAAAGCACGGTTATCCTTTGCAACTACAACGCGCATGCGCGGAGAGGCAAAAGACCTTCTTTAGATATCTGCTGCGAAGTCGAAAGGTCTTTCTGATACGCTTTCCATTGCATGGCAGTGCCATGCCTCAAGGCCAAAGCTTTCAATTTGTCCTGGGATTTAGACACCTGGGTGCGTGCTGATCTGCAAAGGCAACCATTCACCGCAGCAGGAAAAACTAACGTGGGCGTTACTTCAGGCAAATCGACTCCGTGCAAACGTAAGATCAGTGTTATTGTTAAACATTTCTTTCTGTTTTTTTAATTTTAAACGTTCATCTATGCAGGTAATTTTTTTCAAGAACTAAGATTTTTCTTTTATATATTTTGTCACTTACTGCTTTCGGTTGATAAACATTGAATGGCTGCTTTTCTTACTAACGACGTAGTCGGCTCAGTAGAAAAACTCTAGGCTACACAATATCACGCAATACGGCACTGTCCAATGTAGAATATTTTTCTCTTAGCGCATGACTCGACAGGCGTCATTTCATCCTATCATGTGAAACTTATGTCAATCTAAGACAGGGATCTCCAAAATGTTTTGACAGAGGGCCACATAAGCTGTTCCACAACATTTTGAGCGCCATAATGTGATTGTTTCCGGATATCTTACATTCTACTAAGTCAACAATTTTTTTGTAAATATATTAATTTTTCATTGTTGACAAAATGTCTTTGCGGCCAGATAGAATGGCTTCGCTGGCCGGATTTGGCCCGCGGGCCGTTTGGAGACCCCTTATCTAAGATAAAATTAGGTTGTGTATTTCCGATCCAGAAGTGCCGCATGGTGGAAAAAATGCAGCGTCCAAGCAACTACGAAAGCAGGAATTGACTGGCACGTGTTCAAAAGTGCACCATTTACGGCCAGAACTAGCAAGTAGAAACAGCACGTCCTTACCACGACTCATAACTTGACTGAAGTACAACTTTGGAGTCTGCGAGCAATTCCACCTGTCGTGATGTAACGCCTTTTGACAGCTTTCGATGCCACGTTTGATGCCACGACGAATCTGAATGATTGTTCATAAACTGTAATTTTGGCAACAACATCATTTTCTATCATGATATTAAGAAACTTTTCGCTTAGCAGATATGCTGTTTATCTCCATCAGACGGACTTCCAGTGACGTGATTGCAACTTGAATGCTGCGTCGCCACGCAGTAGAACATCACCGAAAAGACTTCGCCGAATGTCTCAGTGGCAGTCCGCGAACCAGGTTTTTAAGTTAAACTCAGATCAGGCGTTTTCAAAGTCCCCGCAAAATATAGCTCAAAATCATACCAGAGGTGACAAAAACAGCTGAGAATTCGTCATCACATGAAACGAAATATACCATAGATCCTGCAGAATGAATTTACATCAATGGTGCATGCAAACCTGGAATTATGCCAGAAGCACTTAAGTTGCATGTGGTTTGAGATAACACTTGTAAATGAATATTGTTGCACGTATGTCAGAGGATATTTTATGAAAACGTTCCTGATAATTTTGTGAAGCACTGCAGTGGATTTTGACTTATCCAAGATAGGTATATCAAGATTTTTTTAAAGGTGTTTTAGGGACCCGATTCGGGTCCCTAGAATTGAAATTCGGGCTCCTAGAATCAGCGGAAATTATCATCGGGTCCCTAGAATCAGAGAAATCGGGTCTCTACAGGTCCATACCGGGTACCTAACATTTTCCTTAAAAAGAACCTGGGTATATGCAAGAGAGCATGTAAGATAAAAATTAATTACACTTACTCCAGTTTAGTGCATTCAAGTTATTTTTACGGAAGTAGACGACGTACCAAGTTTGAAACAGGTCAATCATATTTCAATTTAGTTATGATATCATCGGTGGTTAAAAATGTTTGTGTGTGTGTGCAGTTAATATTTTACGTTGTTTTAATTAAGAAAAGGAAACTACACTGTGGTCATACTCATTAACAGGGTTTTTATAAGGTTTGACCTTCATGACCGTCGGGACGTTTTTGAGAGACCGCAACTAGTTCATTTGAATACCGTGATAGTCATAAACCTAGGTTTCAGTGTATTTTGGTGGTGGTTATGCAATGAGGTTCTACTGTATTTTGAGAGACCTTTGGAAAAATTTGAGAGACCGTTTCTGTTCCTCAAAACTTCTAAAAAAACACTGCCCGTGAATATAATTTGTTTCTTGACAAAGACCGCTTGTGACATTTGAATTTGAAGTTCGTAGTTTTTCCACTGAAGTTAGCTTTGAAAACACACAGTTTCAATGCCAATTCCTTTCACCTTCGCAGCCAATACCTGATCGACGATCGTAATTTCTTCTGAGCACATTTTTTCCTGCTCTCCGCCGACTTGTTTGGCCCATTGGCAAACATGGTCCGAGTCAACGATAGGGTGGTTGCTTCCCGGTGACCTGCATGCAAAATAGCTTTTCGTCATCTAAACCGTCTCAGCAGATTCACGATTGCAGCAACTAAGTTTGCATGCACGCGGGACACGACATCAGCTCAGACAAAAGTCTTCGACGCGCCATAGGCCAAACGCAGCGAATTTGCGTCAAGCTCATTAAAACACGGAGCGCATCGCGAGTTTACTGCGATACGTCTACTATGCCCATCCCGTCGTTGCCGACAACGGGGTCAATGCGCAGGTATTCAAGAGCGAACGCAAGCAACATTCACGATTGCATAAGTACACGCGAATAGTGCACAAGATCACACCTAGGCAGAGTTGTCCAAATGGCCTTGAGAGAGACGTTCCGGCTGCGTTTCTTTACACAATGCGCCAGGCAAGAAGGCTACAGCACCAACTTACAAGGTCTTGTAAAGACCTGGCCCTAGAGCCGAACTCCAGACCTACCAGAACCGAAACGGATGGCACTGACCAATAAAGTCACGGGCAGGTTTCTCTAGTAAATCTCGTAGCATACGCAGCGTCAACCGGCAAAATCATTTTTGTACTGTTTTGCTCTTGCAAATTTAGGAATAAGAGAAAAACAAGTTTGAAACAAATTTTGTCAATGGTTGCTTTTGTCCTTGCTTCAGCAATCGTTCTATCAACTGTTTTCAACCGTCGTTCTGTTGACAAACGAATCAAAAACCTACAGCAGCACTTTTTCGAGAGCATCCAACAAAAATGCATTGATCCGTCGAGTGCAACCAGGTTTTTTTGCATTCGATAAAATCTACGAACAGCATTTTGCAATTCAAGGGTGCAGTCGTTTTATGGAATCGTCCTTGTAATGGCTTCTTGCAGCTGCGAGTGATAGAGTTGCTGATGTGTCTGCGGTTTTTAACCGCTGCTCTTCGCAAGTACCAAGATCATGTCGATCGTGGCGAATAGCGAATGCAGCGATTTACGCAAAGATTTAGTTCGTGTTCAATATAACCTTCGATCACTATTGAATATGTTTCACCATGCAATTTTACAGCAGTGAGGTTCGCGTGATAGTTGTGTGGAATGGTTTGGCCATGAAAGTGTCAACAGCTATTGACCCTTTAGCGCCACCTAATGGTCAGTAAACGCAAAGCAATAAAATTTTGCCATCTGGTGGAGCGCCCTAAAGTCTTAGTTAAAGTTAAACACTTCCTTGCATTCCAAAAATGGATATCGACACCGGCTTCTGCCATCTTAAGTGAAATTCATGCGAGGTACAATTCACTTTTTTGATGCAAAGTTAGCACGCGTCAAGATAGTTTGAGCAGATTGTATTTATTATCGAGCTTGCAATTAAACACATTTTGTGTAAAGGAATGTGATATTGGACTCAATTCAATGTTTGTTGGTGTTCTCAGTGACAACATATACGCTTTTTTGCCATTGGCAGCTCTACATTGTTATATCAAAAAGATTTGTCTGAGGCCATAGAAACTAAATCCAACCTAAAGCAAGCTGCTGTTTTCTTTCAAAAACTTTACCACCTGATAAACTAAAGATTTTATCTTTCGTAGACCAGAGTGCACAGCCTTGGTGATAGACAGCCACTAACGCCATTTTGTGCTATTTCGTTGAATTTCGATATAGTTAGATCGTAAGCGATACCGTTTCACCAGATTTTGTTAGAATGTTTTTCCCTATGCTAGATGTCTTCCCCATGACGTTTTTGGGGTAGAAGGCGGTATCACCTTCAATGAATCAGTGTCATGCTTGTCTCCGCACACTGCGATCGGTGAATCTACAAACGTAATTTCCGTACCTATTCGTCTAACCCAGAGGTGTTTGCGGATGTTGCAGAAGACTATATTACTCTTCCACCGAGAGATAACGGGATGAGCTCATCACTTTAATTATTTATACCGAACCATATTTCCTGCCAATGCTGCGAAAATTACTCCAGTACGTGGCCATTTTAACATGACTACAGCTCCAGACGCGTAGCTCTACCCTGGCGTATTATTCCTTTTTCCGCGCTTGGATAGTAACAAACAAAAACACTGACAGCACCAGCGCCCTTGCGATTGGCTTGGTGATTACTAGATGCCCTAAACACGATCATATCCATTGCGTGTGTTCATAGTTATTGGCAATTGTGCTGGTGTTGTTTCTTTTCAAATGTGTCGCTCACACTTTTAGGTTTGCAGTGTTTTGATCAAGCATTGCAAGTTGTATTAAATTTTCTTTTCATCGTAAAATACTGAGATTGAGTAATGGCGCATTTTTATAGTCACTTTCATTAATTTGCAATTCCGGCTTCGAACGCTAGTTTTTAAAGTATGTACAGTACTGTCACGAAAGTCAAACTTGCCCAATTCTTAAGCCATCAAGGGAAGAGCGAAAACGTCCTGCCTAAAAGACCTTTTCCATTGTACGTTGCAGGCGCGTTTCTATCAAATATTAGTCGGTACGTCGAGTGTCGAACTATTGCACCTGTTGCTTATATGCGGATGAATGTATGCGCTTCTCTTTCAGTTTCTACCCTTTGCTTAAAAATAAGTTTGAATTAAGGTTTATTTTGGCATAACAATAGCGAATGAAATTCACGCTCATGGCAAAGGCAGACAAGCAATTGTAGGATCAAATTAGGCCAAAATTATAAGCAGTGTGTTCATTGCTGAAAGGCTAAGTCACATTAAGGGTAAAACCGCAAGAAGACAAACTGGGAAAATCAATACAGTCGCATCTTAAGCCACTGTATTAATATTTGATGCTGCGAAAAACGGAAGCACGTCTGCGAAAATCCAGATGTTGAAGAACGGTATCTCTATGTCAGTCTCAACATTTCAGGAAGAAAATTGACAGCTCATGATTATCATCCGCTATAAGCTACTGAGCACAGGTGACCATGGCATAGATGCGCAACCGATGACTGTATATTGTTTATGAGAAGTCGCTTACACATGAGCAACTAAATCCACCGCTAACCTTTCGCCAAACGCGGGTATCAGACATGCTCCTTCAAGCAACGTCGCGAATCGCGTGAGCAGAAGCCATGTTTCCAGTTTAAACGCATTTAATGCATTCCTCTAAAAAGGCAGCCAAACTTTTGAGTGCATGGTGGCTTGATTTTTTCTCACTCTACCCTGTAAGAGCAGTAGTTATACTGTATGAGGCATTTGGAAACTTGCGGATCTCTAGTTTTGACTCCCAGCTAGTCCACTCTGCTTGTTATTTGTTGATAAACAAGATTTGGAAAAGCTGCATTTGGGTTTTGATCACGTTTTTCAGTTAGTGCTACGTTTTCGCACACAACTTTAAGTACGCGTATCTTCAATGTTGGCGCTTGCGAATCATTAGCGAGATTTAGACGTCGACCTTGTTTTTGCTCGTTCATCGCCAAACTGTATCGGACGCTATAAACAGAGATAAACGTGATGCATTATGTACGAAACATTCCAGCCCAAGTATCGTAAGCACCTTTTTGTGATTGAAAACAAGTTCAATGCAGTAAAATGCTGTATATCTGCCAGTCCAAAAAAAAACAGACAAGATTTGTTGTGGTACATCACTTTCGTAGCCCCACAATGCCGCCACCCATTACCCAATCGCGAGTTTTCAGCAATTATTAACAGCTTTTCAAGTTTGTTTCAAGTTTACTCGGTATTTTAACACTTATTAGTGAATTGTCACTACTTACGGAATAATGAGAAAATGTGTATCTACAATAACAAAAAACGAACAAGTTGGACAGATACGTAAAACATTATTTAGAAGTAGGTCAATGACGAAGCCGAGCGTTTCCATAAGATTCACGGGTGTTTAAAAAAAAACTGAAATTCTCGAAATAAGTTTTCTTTGTTCTTAACCGTTCTTTGGGTCGACAACAACGTTTGAGCACATCTCTACATTACAGAGTGCTTGTCAGAGTAAATTACCCAAAATTTAAAGCCGAACAAAAAATCTCTGAAACGAGCTCATTGCAGCACTTGGCTCGCAATTGTTTTCGGGACAAAGCCTTATTTGAAAACAAGTAACTGTGACTTCCCAAGAATTTTTGTATAAAAACTGTGGGTTGAAAAATAGTATCAAGAACGTTAAAAATAGAGGTAGTTCTCTGCATCGTCACTGTTGCTAGCATGACACGTAATCGTGGCACCGAAAGTGGCTGATTCACACGCTTGGCGTCATCAACCCTAATTTATAAGCATCGGCGTTTGGACATGCTGAAACACAGCAAACGTTGAGCAATGGCCATTAACACTATAGCCACGCACTCGTGACAGACAGCGGTTCCAAGTCAAATAGCTAATCTTATTAGAGCTGAGCCTGCAGTTGCAGCACTATTCCCTTTGGAAATTGAGTTCACGGGTCGTGCCACTTAAGTGATCTACAACTTGTTTGCACATGTTTATATATCATTTGCGCTTGCGGCTCTGAACGTCAGTGACGAACTGATCGATGGTCAAGGAAACGAAGACAGTAAAAACCTCTACTGCATCGGCTACATGCGTGTCCTCGAGCTGATGAAAGAAGAGAAGATGAATTTGTTACCAATCCTCCAGTTTCATCGCAATTCCGCCATTCAACGCTCCTATAGTTCAGGTCACAAGTGATGACGGCTATAGGACCTATTAAAAAGGCTTTTAATCTCAATGTATTACCGTGGCTCCATGTAGCTAAAGCCTAGATATTTGATTATGTTACTTGATGTTTTCAAAGTTCTGTTCAACCAGATTGTCCCAAACAGTGTGATCAATTATTTTTTTACTCGAAAAAGGTATTTCTTGCAGTGGGATTGCTGTCATACTACTTAGTGAAAATGGGAACGGAGAACTTTGCTAAGCAAAATCTGGTAGATAAAATCGATTTCGGCACTTTTGTAACTCGACCTCACATACATGCCAACCACAATCCAAGCGTGTCATGTAAGTAAATGTTTACGTTTCCCACTTGCCATAGAAACATAACGCGACTTTTACATTTGCCATAAAATCGCGCCACTCTTCATGAAAGGCGATATTAGTGCTCTGCTATTTAACAACTTCTACAGATAACTGATTGTGATCAGCCGTGTTACTGCAAAAACTTTGACTTAAATGACTAGCGGGAGTCGTCAGCGTGCGCCCGTGCTGCCCCAGGCTGTCCATCAGCTTGTTCAAGCGACATTAATGTAACGGAATTATTCTGTAATCATGCTGATCATGAACCAGTAAAAATGCTGCATTGCAAATGTAAGTCAACGCAAAGATTTCCCACAGTTTTGTGCAGTTTCAAAGACGAAACGGCGTTTTCGCGATGGACCATGCATCGAATTTTCGCTGCTGTCGCATCGGAGAAACGAACACAAGCTACGGCAAAACACGCGACTCAGACGTCTGCAGCAAACAGAGATGACGCACAGAGCTGTTTTTAAAACTTCATAGGGCTTGGGGAACCAGAATGCAATCCGGTGTTGTCTGAATTACAAAGCAGATCAGTGCACATCGATGGGCGACTGTTTTCTTACGTATATTGGCGTTATGCCAGATGTTGACGCGTATGAAGGTAAATGTCATTTTTACGTTTAAAACCATATCATATTGACATCTGGAATAAATTTTAATATCGACTTGCACGAAATCCGTATCACTTCAAACTTTACTTTGATCGCGATCCTGTCTAAACCAGTCGGGAAACCAACACAGGTAACAAGCACAGCAGTACATAGTTGCATCTGGGATTGCGAGTATTGGTTGATGTCATCTGTCATTCACATTGCAACATGGAACAAAACGATATATGTCTGATTTCACACCGTTACGAGGAGAAAAATGCTGGCAACCAACTTCCAAGTTTTGAAAAGTCTTGGTGGCGTGCTACATGCCTATTGAAGGGTGATGACAACACTCATATCCAGATTAAGTCATTCCATTCCACGGTGCTGCAAGCATACTTCTCTCAGTGCTCAACTGCAGTAGAAAACGCTGTTTCGTGCCTACTGTATGTCATACAGTAGGCAACTGCATGTGTGTAGCTCATTAGCAAATTTGCATTCATGAGAAAGGAAGGGTTCACCAGCATCACCTTACCCTGGTTGCCGAAGCATTTGATGTCTTGAGTCAAATGAACTTATTCGCTAGAGGTCTGCAACTTAATCATTTTTTCCGTTCACGCCAAGTGTATGACGCAGTTGATAGGTCTTCATTTTTCACCCATTATGCCATATTTTTTATTAGAATCAGAAATTGCTTCAGGTATTTTTGCGTTATATTCAGTTTTTGCTCTTTTTTAATATTGTTGGCGTGTACTGTATTTACCTCTGAGCTCTTTGATGCGTAAATATATTTCCCTTGTATACTCTGCTGGTCTGTGTGATACCAAAGTCAAGTTTGAGGCAAACTAATATATGAATATTTAAAGATGATCAAGATCCATCGTGTACAGCTAAACGTGACTGAAGGTTGACCTCACGATTAGGAGAATATAACCCCTCTATTGAGCGTAGAGGGTTGGGAAGAACCTCTTGAAACAACAGCTAATTTCCTCCAAAGGCAGATTAAGAGCGCGCTCCAAAGTTAAAAAATTCCAAGCTGGCCGTGAAATTGGCGAGGTTTACGCTTTATTTTTAACTTGCAGCCAAGGTCATATCAGAAATATCGACATACTAAACATGTTTTCATCACGTAACTATTTTTTCACGCTTTAGTATAACGGAACATCACATTCAACTGCCCAAGGTGAAGGTATCATCCTGTTTAATTGTAATGGATAGTCTTCCAAACTTGTTCAAGAAATTTATGTTTGTCATTAAAAACAATAAATTAATAATCTTGTCGTTAAAAGCAAATTCACAATAAAGCTGTCAATTCTTTCATGACTGTACCATTTTTAGCCTGCGAAATATTTACCTGTAGCTGCAAAGCTGCAGACAAATATGTTATATTTTTCTTTTGGTTTACTTTTGCCAGTGCTTTCATTTATTTTGTTCTGGCAAGTATCTTTTTTTTTGTTAGGTCTAGGTAGTAGCTACACGCAACTCACTATTTTACTACCTACCGACACTTATTTGAAGAAATTTTCCCCTTTTCACCGAGCTGTTAAAACCATGAGAAGTTGATGCGCCATATGGTACAGTTTGACAAAGAAAAATTTGAAAGCAATCCTGTACTCACCACCAAACCGCTGAAGATCCTGTTGTAAACATCAGGAAGAGGAATGAAAGACAAACGAAATTCTTCATGGTCCACTGCAAAAACGCAGGCTTGTGCCGAATTCTTGACAAACTTGGCGAAATGAAAGCGTAGGTGTCCGTGTCTTGTTTCAACAGATTTAGGATGGAGGAAGAGGAAAAATGTTCTCTGCTGGCCACGTCGTATTGACTGCCTGCTGCGTTGCTACTCAAAACTGTCGAAGTCACAGGATTTGCGCTCGGCTTCAAGTTCAGATCGTCAGCGTTTTCAGACGAAAAAGTGTCAATATTGGCGCTGTTCCTTGATCTTTCGGCGTCGCGTTCACCCGGAGTTTCGCCGCGAGTTGGAGAAGTGGTACTGATTTTCTCGCTGCGTGTTCTGCAGTAAGTTCGGTCGGGAACGACCTCGTCCATTTGTCGCACACCTATCGGGATTTTGTTCGTTGCAGAAACTCTAGTCTTGAAGGTCATAATGACTTTAAGGAAGCTCGAAAAGTTTCCACTCCGGTTTTGAAGTTCATCGCTTGCCATTACAGAGTATGCCGTTTCGTTTGTGTTTTCCCTTCAGACTTACATCCGCGTCAAATAAACAACTTACACCCGAAACGGACACATTTAACAACCTACCGCACCTGAAAAAAGCGCAGAGGCGTTTGCGAGTTTTCTTTTTTGATGTGACGATTTTATTTCGGATGAAGTCGTAACTTTTCGTTGCTTTTTGAGAAAAGCAAAGGATAAATCACGGCCTTGGATGGTCTTCGTGGAAAATGATGTAAACGTCAAAGCCTAATAAGACACTTGAAAGTTCAGAAACGGTCTAGATAAGGAATAACCTCCTCAAGTTTTACCACAGAAACATTTTGTTTAGAAAGATCCTGTTAAACTCAGGATCTTGGATTGACTACTTCTTCTTACCAACGGCGAACGTACTTGGTGGATTATTTGTATGACAAAGGCAAAACAGTAGAAATGGTCTACTTTTCCAAAAATTTAAATTTCAAGGAAAATAAACTGCCGACTTTCGACATTGGTAACAAACTCGACCAGGACGAAACAGAAGTTCTAACGCTTGGCATTAACGTATTCTTTTTGTTTGCAGGTGGGATCGTTTGTCATGCAGTTTCATTGAATAAACCTTATTTCAACATTTCTAGGCAATAAAAAATCGTTGAAACAATAAGGTGTTGTTCAAATTAACAACCTTTGCAGTGCTCGAGACATTCCTTTATTGTTTCACAAATGTGGCCAATTCTCCACTGCCAGCGAAGTCTCAAATACCAGATTAAAAATACAACATTTGTGAGTGCTCACCGAAGTATCAAGGTGTGTGGGGGTTAATGAAGAGAACTGACCGAACGTCGCGGGCACTCCTCTTTGCACAGCTTCCCAAATGATGTCAGCGTCTATTCGCATTAATCACTGCGATTTGCATACGCTTCCCAGGAGCCTTCCTACGGTTTACGAACAGCAAGGGCCGAAAGGTGCGTCGGGCGCTTGAGTTAAGTTATAAAAAGCGGTTGGAGCTCATCACTCATCGAATCTAAAACCAACTGAATCAGATCCGTTCTCGTCATGGACTTGGGCTGTGGCCTACAACTTCACAATTTTTTCTCGATTAGATCGCACCTTCTATAAAACAACTCTTCAATGCTTCTTTAGTTTAATGCATCTCAGGCACGAGCGTTTCAACTTTCCCGGTGTGGTAGCTCGTACGAGCAGCACCATGGCACCTCAAGACTGAACGCTGATATAGGAATGCAGGCTATTTTAACATTTCCCGATCAGTGCCTGCGGACAAATTGTGGCTATGTGTTTACCGTCACTGAAACCAACACATCTGATGCTACAGTTCTATCGCCAATTACTTTATCAACGAAGAAATCTTTCTTTTCTTTGTGGGATCATCTAGTATTTCCTCCTTGCTCCCGAACCAGCTGTCAAACCACCAAGACCGCCGAAACTTTATACCCCAGCGTCGTCATTGGCTCATTAACCTAATCATCTTTTACCCGGGCATCACTGTGAAGTATTGGTCACTAAATCAGTGATTATGTAGCCGAAAGCCAATCAAAAAAAACTTGTGGATGTCGATAGTCAAAATCAAAGATGCAAGTTCTTATGCCAGTTATCATGGACGCAACATCTGACGATGTGCCGGGTCGAACTCGGAAACCGTCCATTATCTTTTATGGTATCAGCTGATTCAGAAAGCGAAAACCTTTGCATGGGAAGACGTATAACTCGAAACGACGCAAAGCAACCGAGTCTAGAGGTAATTACACCAGGCCCTGAACAAATCAGCTCTCTCCTGCAACCGGTAATAAAAAGGAAGCCTCGAACTTCAATACTGCAAGCTAAATGAGCAAAGCTGCAATTGTGGCCATATCTACGTCAGCAAAATTACGCCCTATACCTTCGTATGTATATATTCGCCAAATTTCACGCTTAGATTAATTTCAAAATGCACGCCAGTGAGTCATTAAAAAATGAAAAACACCTGAGTCACTCTAATAAGGTGTCGATCAGTACAAATTTTAACCACACTTGAGGCAATCAATTTTTTAATGTGATCGGTGTCAAAGTGTCACCCACGGCTTCCTACCAACTGTTTTACGTTTCAACACGCGCTTTCATTGGTTGTAAAGTCTTATGGATGGGATAAATATTACTGATCACTCTGTCGTGAGGTGGCACCAGGGGGTTGCCATTGTACTACTTTGCAATGACGCGGATGTGACGTAAGCCAGGAACACAATATGGTTGACGCCATTGAAATTAGTGTTTACACAATTTAAAAGTCATACTTAAGCTCCTGCTTCAACCTTCTTCATGTAGGCGCTAAGATTCGGCTTTCAAAAATCAGTTGAGGGTGTTTCACCGAAATACAGTCACGTAAAAAGGAAGCACGTTAATAATTTGATTTGCCACGAACACAACTACAAAGCGTAATCAAATCCAGCTTCCCAACAAATCGGACTACTGACATTGAAATACGCCAAGTATTGGTCAAGCACTGGTAACCATCCATCTGCTATTTATTGCTTTTTCTTCTTAAACAACGATCGTGTTCCAGTCAGGATTTTTCGAATGTCAACATATATGAAATTTTTTTATTTTTGGAGGTGTCTACGGAAGGAGAATGTTCATTTCGCCACCCTTACGTTTTCTAAAATACTTCACCACCGTTGCAATCAACAAAAAGTTGGTTTTGTTTACGCTCAACGACTACACTTAGTTATTTCTGACTGTTTGACGAAAGTAGGTTGCACATTGCTCACGCTTTGTCACTGGTCATGCGCGTGTTTCCGGATTTTTGATATTTTTGAAAAGTCTATGATGTTGCTGAAAAAAGATTTGACCCACCGTACTTATGACTCATTCGTATTTGACTACAGCATTTGGCAACAGCGACCAGGACAGGCAAAGCGAAGGCAGGCGTTACGCAGTCCACAGTTACTCTCAAAACCTTCGAATGGGTTTGGATCAGACGTTTCTTGTCGTAACGTGGGATTTTTCTCACGGCCTCGTGCCCAGCATCGCGGTGAAGGAAGACGACAGCTGAGTTGGAAAGAGCTCAAGGCATCAAGAACTTTTGCTTTGTCGTGTTTTTGCCGCAGCTGTCATCAAAGCTTCTAATCCAAAGCAGTGGGAGAGATGTAAAACGCGGTGAATTTTGCAACATTTCACTGAAGCTGCCCACATACTGCGGCGTATTTATATGTAGTTTCAGAATACGATGGTCGAATACAATGCTCAGACTAATCAAAGTATTGTTCTTTACTTCACACATTATGCTATGGTAGAGTTTTTATAAATTTGAAAAGTATGTCAAAAATGTTCTAACACTCGCAGCTATTTTGAACTTATGAAGTAACTTTACAATAATGGAAGCTAATTCTAGGGAAAACATTTTTGAGAATCATGTAGTAAAGCAAATGTTTTTTTCGAAGGCCTTTTCAAATGAAGAAAAAATGTCATTTATTCATAATTTTATGATGCGTCTAGCTTCCAATAGTGAGAGGTTTTTATAACATTAATATAAAACTTACAACAACGATCTCCACAACCATTGCACTGCAAGGTTCATGCTGCAAACTTTTTACGTCATATAATTTGTATACAAGCGATTGAATTTGCGCACAGTGCAAAGCGATGTTGTTAAACTCTTTTGTTTCAGTAACGTAGAGTTACCAGTGGGATGGAAGCGTATGTTATTTCCGTGTTCAATTTTTAAGAACTGTTCAACGAAGCTTCAGCTCCACCTGCTTTTTTTGCTTCACAGTAAATCAACCAGAGAAAGAATACTTTTCTTCTTTACAATTAGAAAAATACTTTCGGGCGAGCGAACTCAGTAAAAAAATTTAAAGGAGAGTTTTACAGAAATACGAAAAACTCTGAGAACAACTTTAGCGTAGGACAGTTTAGGAATTTCAAAACGGCGTAGTTGTCTAGAAACGGATAAATAATTTTTTGCAAATTTACGCGCTGTATTCACAAACGTTCTCCCTTCGATTTTTTTTGGAGGTAGTGGATGATTTTTGAAAAAACTAGTCAAAAGAACATGTCATCACAAATGAAAATCGACTAACATGTAGACTGTCCTGCATATCTCTTTATCAGAGAAACTGGAAGACAATTGAGCTTATTTTCAGCACGCCAAACATTTGTTTAATAAGGCATCAAACGATGAAAAACACATCGAGGAAGTTACCGTTTAACAAAATGCTGCTGGTTTTTCTTTGAATCTACACTGTAGAATTTCCACGGCTTAGAACTTACCACCGATTTGATGTTACAATAATGACATGTTCCTCATTTATCAAAAAAGAAGCAACAAAATTTGTAGTATATAACAAGCTGTTTAAATCTTCGTATAACTGTGTTACTCTATACCTGCGGTGGCATTTCTCAGATTATTACGTCCAACTCAAATGTGACAAACGTCTTTCGTGCTTGACAATGTCACTGTCAAGCAACTTCCCCATGATACTAGACTCGCAAAAACAACACAGCTCTGATCTAAAAACAACACAGTTAAGAAAATCTTTTTCGTTTGTGAGACGAGACGAAAACAAGTTTTTATTTTCCGAGCGAAAGCATTTGAAATATAGTTTTTTGTCTTTTTAGGTTTGTCAAAAACACGAGATTCAATATAAAACTATATTTTCCCAACTCGTCATCATATAAAGATAAGCTGTTTCCAGCGCATGACGAAAACCTGAAAACTTTTAACTCGCACGACCTTGTTTCCATCCGCTTCTACGAATCGCTCCGCAAACGTTTCGCAGGATTAATGCTCAGCAGTAACTGCTGAACAGCAACTGCTACAGTTGGTTATGGCAGAATAAGTAAAATACACTCAGGTATTGAAAATTTTTCACATCATATACTTTTCCAGGGAAAAGAAACTGCTGTATTTTTGGAATGATAGACGTTTCACATTGTAGCACTGATTGCGCAGATGCAATTACCTTTATTAACTCTTTCGTGGTTGCCTTGCGTATGTTATTTTGCAATAACATATTGACTTCCTTGTTGCGACTGCTGTCTGATGATCAGCACTCTCTGTATGTTGAGGGGAAAACAATTAATTAGCAAGAGTTTTCCCGGCAAAATGTTGGACGTTTACACATCTTCGTTATTCTGCATGATGCACTAGTCATAGTGGAATTATTAGAAGCAGCAACTCCTCCAAGACACAATGTAATCAATCCACAGGTTAGATTTCATCTTACAAACCCTATCGAACTTTTCGAGGTGAAAACAAACAGTTTGATAGAAAGCTTAGACCAGATACGTAAAATTGAACTACATAGATTCGTAACCTGAGCCACTAAAACTTGGAAAGTGACAAAATAATTGAAAACGATTTGCTGCTACTAAAGCAGTGAATGCTTAACCACATATAAAATTCGAAAAAAATTTGCTGGAATTTCTCTGCAATAAGTATGTTTAAACATTTGTATTTCTTGAAATTTGACAAGCAATTTTCCACTTAAGTTGCCAAATTCTGAAATGAGAATGAAAATATTACCTTAACCTCTACTTTTATATCATTCAACAAGGAGAAAAGTCAGAAAATATGTTTTCTCACGCGAAAACTGAGAACAAGAGCATTTTCATGTTAAAATCTCATAACATATCGCACAACCTAAACGTGCTTTCTTTCAGAATACGTTGCAGTTCTCGAAACGGCACTTTGTGAAAAATGTCAAATCGTCCATGCAGATCCATTGTAATCACTAGATGTTCTTATTAATGAAGAGGGGGATTATGTGCTCGCACGAGCGAAACTCATAAATTTAAAAAATCTCTCTGAAAGATGGGCAGCTAAGACTTCCAGCTGTGGAAAGCACTTGACACGCACTCTAGCTCCTTGGTTGAAGTTCAAACAACGCCTGGTTAAAATTGTACAGGTCCTTGGCACTTACTTGACAAAACTGTTGTTGCGAAAGAAATGAAATAAGCAGATGATTTCTCTCTTTCGCCGACTGCCATCTGCTGAGAATTATCGTGTGAGCATCTATTAAATAGGCCTCAGGCCAAGTGAGCACGTTGCAATTGTTACAGCAAGTAGAAGAGTTACAGACAAAATCCAGCTATAACTCTACATCGAATCGCCGTTCAAACGGAAAACCATAGATTTGCCTTGCGATTGTAAAAACTATAAATCCAGAAATAACACTTCAACCCAACCATATGTGTCTTTAGCAGGATCAAAGCGGCCGTTGCCACGGTCTTGACAAGCACTGAGCGCGTTTGTGGAAGTCAATTTTTAGTCTCACTCTCGCTTCAAGAAAACAGATTGTTTCGTCATCGACTGTGGAATTCGCCAAGAGAAAGTGTGTTTGTTCTTCATGCGCTTGCTTGCGAAATGGTTTGGAATGCTCACTGAGTAACTAGATACGGCTACTGAGAGACGGGCAGCGTGACGATGAAATTAACTCGAGCAAACATCTACGACTTGTATCGTTGTTATTATGCAGACGCATATTTACGACCGGGGAGAACAGCGGAGACTTGATTAAAGGCAACAATGCTTTGATCTAAAAAAGAAACGTATAATTTGTTTACGTACATGCTCTCTTCAATGATACCGCCAAGAGCAAAGCCCAAAGAGGATTACAATTAACGCCTTCCACTTTTCTAGCACGTGACCTAACGGCAGCTTGGCTCTAGTTGCCATTGTAGGGTGTTGCGAAGTAGTTGGCGACAGACGGACTCACTGCTCCCTGTGAGCATGTAAAGAATATTTTGCTTTGCCAGCCGCTAAGGGCGCTTTTATCCACACAGGGTCCTCGTTGTTGGTCGCTGTCTCCCGAGAGAAGTGAGCTGACCCTCGCGCCAAAACCGACGCGTTGTGTTAGGCTGGCGTTGAGCACTCTTGCCGTGGGATGAGAGCGAAATGTTTGTGTCGTTTTGTAAAAACACTGGGTTTGATACAACGGACGTGCGACCTGGCACTCTCAGCAACCGCAAGACGTCCACATGATGCAAACTGCTGATCTGCGTTTGAAATTTTAATGCGTAAAACCTTCTGTGCATCTTGCCATTCGCTCACATATCCAACCATACGTAACAGTTGGAGCGGAATAATTGAAATACTTGTGCTGTGTATGCAAAGCTTGCCCCACTTGTTCCCACGTTGCCCCTAACTACTACTCGCAATGTCTGATACAGACAGTGTGGCAAACGAACAGTTTGAAACTCGTTACGTCACCTCTTCCAAGTGAATTCGCTTCTGTAGCAACACGAGCGTAGTATTCCACGGAAAATCATCTGATGCGCCATAGCAGCGGAACGCCTCGTGAAAACAAAAAACCTCTCGAAATGCCAATGCTTACCTGTAGAGAATGGGCGTTTGCCTACGCAACAGTAATGATCGCAGAAATCAGGTTCCTTGTTCACGTTTTTTGCTACATTCAATTGGANTTTTTTTGTTTTACGATTTTGTTTGACAGAAAGGCTGTGACAAGACGGACTGAATTCAGCAATCAATAACTTCGCGCAGCTTTTTGGCCCAATAGGCGCAATACGTCGTTTTCTAACACCTTTCCTCAGTCAATTGCCTTCGAACTGAAGCTCGCCGATCTACGAATTCCGTTATGAAAAGTGGTTGCGTGGTTATCAATGATCTTTCAGAAGCACCCGCCACACCTACAGTGCCTTCTGATGTTTTACGATCCTTTTTGATGTGCGCACTTTAACACGGGAGCGTCAGCTTTTTGCAAACAAACAATCCCCACTGGTGGCGCGGATTGAAAGTCCTGCAGGTCGCAATAAAACGAAGAACTGTCCATATCGGTTGAACGCTACTTCTACATTTCTCATTAAACCAAGAGCTCAAGATTACAGCTACTTGCCTAGCCTATAGCTGTCTTTAATGCAACCTATACATTCATTAATTATCGGAATATCCACCTATCTGTTGAACTGTCACCTAGGTTTGCAACAGTGTTGCTTCTGCAATTTCACTTTCTAGCAAGTCGGTTATTTAGAACGTCGACTGAACGAGGAAGTGTTATGCAAATCTATGTCCAGAGCAATGCAGCTGACAATTACGTGACTCAGTCGCTAAGTAGGCAGCGAAGTGCGGACCCGACGTGCGATCGCTCAAACTCACGTTCGGCAAAGCTGGCACGCTCGCAGACAATTCCTCTTCCGACTTTTAAATGCATAAACTGTCGGAAGCCGATCTACGCGCACTGTCGTCGGTGAAATCTGAACCATAGCGATGAAAATAGCCTTGGGGATGACTAGAAGCTTTTAAAACCGATGTCGTATTAAAAGTCACCCGAAATCCCAAATTTTATAAGCTTGATCTTTAGGCATGTCGAAGCTTGCTCTATCGATTCGTATCGAACTATTGGTGTCCTGCCGAGGATACTTCCTTCTATTCCGCTCAAATTGTTGCTATCTACATTTGTAAATTAGATCAACCTGGAGTTCTAGGTATATTGAACAATGCAAAAAATGTTCCTAAGTATCGCTGCTTACATTTTACATTCGTAGAGTCGGGAATGAGAAGACACACAGCTCTACATGAATTTCGAACAGTCACCTATATTACCTGTAAAGTAGTATGCCATGGTGTAGTGTACCGTTTGAAACACAGAAAACGGTTTTCTACATTGAATCGAAGTCAACCATATCTTACCAGTGTTGCAAAAACAAAGTACACAACGAAATGTTTTTAGTATTATTTTCGTTGCAATCATTTTTGTTAGACGCACAGACTGTCAGGTCTCTATTCTTTCCTGTAAACGAATGTTTGCGGACATTACCTTGTTTAATAGATCATCCCTCCTTCACGTAAAATGTTCAAAGAAAGAATTTTCAGCATTAACTTATTTTATTGAAAAACTTAACAGGATAAACAGTGACTGCAACTTCAGCCTTTCAAGGTTTCACGGAGAATACCAAGGTCGCACCAGTGCTAGTGCTCTATCGAACACTACGACACCGTGCCACTGCCGTCTCATCGAATAACGCTGTACTTTCTGCAGCTTGAAATGAATAAATCTGCGGCCTGCTGTAACAAGTAATGCTTAAGTGCGACACGCGATTATTGGCCGCCACCACTCATGTTGATTCCGTGCTTCTGTTACGCAGCAGTTTGAGAGCAGTTTATAAACAAAGAGCGCCACCAGGCGTTTTCACGTATTCTACTCAACTTCTTTGCGTTACTGTAAACCTTGTTATTTGCACTGTGAGTATGTGAAATTTGTAATTACGTCCTCCCAATAATGTTCAATGCATCATTATTTGCTCCAACACTCAAGAATATTTCAAAGCTAAGAGCAATAATAAAAAATCGAATGATGACATTCCAACAAGTTTATGAAGGAAAGCATCAAAACTGCAGCTTTGATACAATGGTGAGCACCAAACACAAGCCTCACACATCAAAGAACAAAAATAAAAAAAATGCAATGTAAAATTGTTTCAAACAGCGGAAGAAAATTTTGAACTCTAGTTTGCTACTGCGGGCAAAGTGGTGCGAGAGGCTGGCTAATAAGAAACTTTTCCGGCATGTTGTACACAAAGGAAGCAGAGGTGGCCTTAGTCACATTTTCTGACTCCAACTCCACTCCTGTTCCAAAATTTTTGAATCCGGATCCCAGGTCCGAAATGAAATTGTTTCAAATTTCAGAATCCGAATCCTGTTCATGTTTGATACTCAAGCAATGACATATACAAAGACCACGCAGATTCCTGCTACTGCCTTAACTAAAAAGTGACTTCGGATCCGGTCCCCGTTTTTCACAAATTTTTGACTCCGGCTCCTGATCCCAGTCCGAAAAAAACGTAGAATCCTGCCGGAGTCGACTCCGGCACTCCGGATCCGTGGCCACCTCTGAAAGGAAGCCACAGCTTACAGAAAATTGCAAAAATTTGGAAAATATTTGCTTGTGTTTGGCGCGTAGTAAGACTTGACAAGCTTTTATCACTGTGTCTTATCCCATTTGTAAGTTTTGGAGAGTTGCACGGTGTTGGCGCACCAACACGACGAAAAAATCATTGCCACAGCGTGCAGCACAAAAACAAAAAACGTGTCTATAAGAAACTGCGATGGGTAGGATTTCTTAATTGTATTCTTTTACAAACAATACTATGTTGGGAAAACGATTGTTCTGAAGAAATGTATGCTTAACTTCGCATGGTCAGAACAACGATAAGAAACGTAAATTAATCGAAACAACACAAACAGTGAAACAGCAGTGAAACCTAATTCGTATGTTACGATTGAATAAAATGAAACAGACAGTCTCTATTCAACAAAAACCAGCGCCGGATTTAGATGGTTGGAGGCCTGGGGCCCAGGCGTGGTGGGAGGCCCCATGTGGGGATACTAAGTCTTTAGGTAGGTGATGATCGATGAAGTCAATACTATTTCCACGAATCATTAATATTTATGATGTAATCTTGTGATGGCACATACGTTAACTCCACTATAAAACAACTTTTTGACGAAACATGATATTTGACAATGATTAACGATTTCTGTTGCAAACCGTTCACCAGAAGCATCGCATTATCTTTTTTTGAATATCTGCTTAAAAATCTTTGAAAATTTTAAAAAAAAATGTTTCTGGGCAATTCAACGTTTTCATCATCTCCTTTAAGCGCCAGTCCTCGCTCAGCAAATCTTGTGGCAGAAATTAAACGTTGCAGAAGTTATTTCCAATGTTGTACGCTTTGATTAACCTGACCAGCAGAGCCGGATTGAAGGGTAGGGAGCCCGGGGCAATTTTTACTGGAGGGAACCCTATGACGTAATTCATGACGTCATCGTTTGTAAAAGTTGTTTTCGCTGATTCGCAAGGTTCCCGTTTGTTTTTTCCGATAGTCGAGAATGTGCTTACTCAAATGCACATACAGTTAGCTGCGAGAAGTAGGCCTAAAGAGTGTATTTTTACCAAGAAAAAATATTTCTGTGAGTGACTTGGCAAGAAACAACATTCACCCGAACAGTAAGCAGAAACCAGAGATTACAATAAAAAACACCGGAAAAAAATATGTCAATATGGCCAGCCACGCTGAGTGTGAAAGTTGTTTCCAAGCTAATGCTTTTGATCTTCACCTTCATTTTCAGGTGCTCATGCTCTGGTTAACGCCACTGCTTTAACGTTGCTACTTGAAAGTTTTGCTAGAAAAAGCGATTCAGTCGCGGGGTTTCAGCTAACACTGCCAGATCCTTGCGCGTTTTCTTCTTAGAAACTTAGCGCTTTTTAGCTCCTGATGGCATTTCAGATTTCGGCATTGTGTTAGTTAAAGACTGCAATCTCGTTTTCTGCTCTTTCGTTCTACAAATCAACTGATTAAAACCTTTTCTGACGGACCATGCGATAACATGTGGTGTAAATGGCGTGAATAGCTTCATATGCTTTATATGTTTATAATGTAACACAACGACAGCAACCATGGGAAGAAAAGTGTGTTTCCACCACAAGTTACACTTTATGACGAAACAAAGGTGCAGTTCGGCTGCCGCGACCTCGAGACTGCACCAGAAGTTCGGGATCGTTGATACCAGTGTTGCCACTTCTCCGATATTTTTACATGACATCACATACGATGTTCTCAGATAAATTTCTGAGGTCTGACGTTTTGTCGACAAATCTGATATTGATTGGGTTGTTGCTTTTGTTTTCCGCATTTTATCTCATTTTAGGACAAAATAACTTTCATTCATGACTTGTAAGTTTCTTTCATCAATTTCTCACCCCATAGGTGTAGGAGCAGGCACATTCTTGGGGGTGCGAAGGATATTTGCCCAAATTTTCCCGAAAAAAATCAAAAGAAAATGACCTCCAAAAACAACTGACTGCATTTGTTTTCACGTTGGGCGCATTTTTTTAATATAAGCACACTTGAAGCACCAGTTTTGCTTGCTGAAATTTTCCCTTAACTTACCTGAAAAGAACTAAATAAAAACATGACCTCAAAAAAAACGTCTGCACTTCGATTTTGGGTGCCATGTTTGTTAAATCCAACCACATACAGTGCTTTTGCGAATGTTTTCACACATTTTGCCCATATTTCCACAGATTTTTCCCGGATTTTCACCAAATCAAAATTTATGGGGGTGGGGTTGCACCCCCTGAATCCCCGCCTCCTACACCATGTGTCTCACCCTAATGTGCGTTTGGTTATCGTTTCAAACTAAAGAAGCTCTCTTCGTTGCGTTGTGACTAACATTTTACGCAAATTTGAAACGACTTCATTCAATGGCGATATTCCGCTCTGTTTCGGATTCAACGAGGGTATTCACGCTTTGTTACATTTGTTAATAGAAGCATTTAGCTTATATAAAACTGTAGTGCAAAAATTTGATGTTATCTGATGTTGAAAAATGCAACAATCCGATATTAACGAGACTGACCCCAGTGGCAACATGTATTGATGCTAAACAGCAGTCAGCAACCACTAGCTTTAGCACGCAAATAGTAACGTTTTCGTGACATTTGTGCAATAGGCGTGATGCACGAGTAGAGAGTCATACCCAT
>JGI24021J15306_10000291_pt1 | contig 34137 bp, 24 predicted proteins | sample Ectturendosymbi1_FD_15306 | JGI IMG/M metagenome (IMG submission 15306)
TCGAATACCTCTGTCAGAATTCTCTCCCCATGGTCAACCATTGGTGCAATCATGGGCGCAATTTATGGGGGACGCTGGGGACGTGTCTCCCCAAATTTTTCAATTGGAGGGGACATAACATGCCATGTCCTGTAGGCCATACATAGCCAATTTGATGTTGGAACAGAATTTGGTGTGGTATCACTGATTCTACTAGTTTATAAATTTTAGCTTCGATAAAATATTTTTTTAACATTTTTAAGATTCTGGGGACCGTGAAAGATGTTCAACTGTTTCTGTCACACATTTTTCCCTGTGTGGTATGCTATTAGAAAGGTTAGTTTCTTGTAACAGTGAGAGTATTACAGCTTCACATGCAAAAGACCACAGCACAGCCATGATTTGTTTCGTGCAGAAATGTAGCTGACTTTGCTGCAACGTTGGATTTCACGCATAGAGTTGTCAGGTTGGCCTTATTTAAGCCAAATTTCAAAAATTTGGCCTCGTTTCAAGCTCATTTGCTTAAAAAATTTCAGTTGGCCTTTTGGCCTTTTTTCGCCTAATCTTTAAGTCGGCTGGCTTTAAAAAATGTGTTTGGCCTTTTGGCGCTTTTTGGCCTTTTTTACGCTGGAATAGATTCTTATGAAGGAAAATATTGCAATTTCATCTTTTTGCCTACGCATTTGCAAAATATTTGTGATAAATTATATATTAGACGCTGCATTCTGATATTAGTGATATTTGATGAATACTAAATTCAAAATAAAGTTTTTTGCGTAATCACTGGAAATGTGTGCACTCACTGCAGTATGCAGTGCCAATTGTGTTGTAAGCACTAAACAGTCTCAGCGCTTGCAAACAGGTCTGCGTCTTCGCGAAACAAATGCGATACTTATGTCAAAGCAGAAGTTCTCTTTGTGATTCTGATCGTAAGCACAGGAGTCAGTAGGAGAGACTTTAGTACAAAAAGCTGCCTATGGATAAGTATACAAACTGTGGCACCATTTTACCTAAAGTGTGCAATTTCACGAACCATGAAAAGTCAGGGAAGATCAGTGCTCCAGCACAATGCCAAGCAAGATTTATTCTTAATTTCTAAGAAAAAATTATAATATTCTTGTAATTTAGATGTTTTTTGTGACAAAGGAATGACAACACTGCAAACAAAGTTTGTCTTTTTTTCTGGCCTTTAAACAGTCGGATTGGCCTTTTTTGGCCTCTTTTTTGCATTGTTTGGCTTTTTATTGAAATTTTCATCTGGCAACCCTGGTCACATATTCAGAAACAGACAGCGTATAATTTAATGATGCTAGTGTATGCAAGACTGTTTTCAACCATTAGTGAACAGGATTTCAAACAAAACCTTGGAGAAGTAGCTTACTGTATTTACCTATCTGTATATTGACCTATAGCTCAAAACGTAGGGACTTGACTCGGAAGTAAGGATAAACTATACATTTATGCTAACTTCTAGTAATGTCGCGAAAAATAATGACCAACAAATCCAAAAGATATTTTTTTCTTGACTCTCACATTTTGTGCTTCTGCTGAATGCATTGGTTCGTAAGTCATCTGATTTACTTGATTTTAACCAAACCCGCAATGCACAAATGTTTTCATCCAAGTGCGAAACATCTGCTTTACAGATACATCATACCTAGTTTTGTTGGACATTCTTTTCGTGTTGAAGGTGAAACTTGGTACTTTTTGGGAAATTCACCGTTGTGCATTTTGATTTAATCTCAAATATATTTTTGTGTCGTTATGCAAGGATAACTTAGAATGTAACTTTTGACGTGGTGTAGAGTTATAACTCTGGCAGGGCTTTTCGGGCTGGGCTCAGGCTTAAGTTTATCAAAATATTTCGAGCCTGTATACAAAACTTTTTTTATAACATTAAGAGTAACGACTTTTTTCTTTCGTGGCACAGATTTGTTGTACTCACCGTAGCTTCTGCGAGTGAAGTGATTGTGATTTTTCTTCAGCTGATTCTATTTGCAAACACAGCTGCTTTCTTTTATTCTCTGCTGGAATGAGTTTCACACTGTTTTTGAGAAGACGTCAACGGTGAGGAAATTAGCACGAAATGGCGTCGCGTCGAAAAGGCCAATCACTAACGCGATTATTGGCTTGTTCTAAGAACCCTAAAAGCCGGTTTTCATATCTATAGATTTATCCTAGAAAGTTTCTTTTATGCCTATAGCGCCATCGTAGGTAGTTTCGTGATAGTTTCTTTTATTCTTGAGAAACATTATATTCAGCATATTATCGTTGACTAACATGCTACGTTGATGCCAGATTGTGCCATTGTTTTGTTCAAGGTGGTTGCTATTTTCGGTGTGATAAACCGTGTACCTGCACCTACACCTGCACCCAACGTTTTTTGTTACTCCACAGTTGCTCTCGGTAAATTTGGCTTTCACGCCTAAATCGGGCTTTAAAAATAAATGTCGGTCTCGAGCCGGGTGTGGACTCGGGCCGACTTCAGGCTTCAAAATGAGGCCCTTTCACAACCCTGTGTGGGTATGTAGGCAAGGGCGAACAAGGGGAGATTGAAACGATACATCCTACACACACCTACAATTAAAATAGATTGAAATCATTTTGTGAAGTAGGCTACTCTAATCTTAGGTCAAACGTTTTTGCTGCTGGTAGGAGGATATCAATGGAGATTTTGGTAGGGGGTAGGGCTACATGCACGATGCCCAGTAGCATTAAAAAGATTTGTAGCTTTTTCAAAAAACGGAAATGTGCAACAAAAATACAGTATGTAACGTCAACCGACTTGAACAAGACATCAAATCGCGCTTTAACCCACACTTCTTATAAAACGCATGAAAACTGAAGTGCTCTACTGTAAGAGTGCTATACCCCTGCGACCAAAGCGATTCAGCATTTTGTGCACTCCAACTGACAGCTCTGATAAAACCCAATTGATGTATTCTACGATATTGCTGTGCTTGTTTACATCCAAATACGATATTAATGGAGACAGGCTGAACTACAGTACCGTGTTTCAGCAACAAATTTAAGTATATTAATATGTAAATCATCTGCAAGGACAAAGCAAAGCGTGATTAGTGTTGCTCTCAAAACACCTCTAGAAATAAGATTGGAAATCTGTATATATAAAACGTCACTTCTGCATCGACCCGATGAGTATACTGGTTTCACACCAAGCTGTCCCCCCACATTTCGCAATGGGTGCAATCGATCTGGTTTTAAAAGTCTACATCCAAAACCACTGCAGTTCTTTTCACGAAAAGGAGAAAACCGGACCCAATCAATTTAGTTTTCCAATCCACCACCGTCTCACTCCACCACAGTCTACGCAAAGAATATAAATACTTGGGAGTCTTCTTTCAAAGTAAAGGCCTCCATCAATCACATATACAGCACGTTTTTGACAAATGTCAAAAACGCTTAAACGTACTCCGACTACTTAAAGGTACTTCGTGGGGAGCAGCCAAAGCTCCTCCGCTGCCCATTTATAGAACCTTAATTCGATCAGTCATAGAGTCCGATGTGGAAGCTTTTCTTCTCGATCATCATTAACTCCCTTGTTCAAAGAACAGTCAAATGTCTTACGCCTGTGTAACGGAGCTATAGCCAGCACCCCTATCTTTTGTTTGCAACACGCTTGCCACGCGATGACGCAGGTTGCTTTGTTTCCGATATTAGATCCACTTACTTACATTCCGTGATCACCCTTGGTTAACTTTAGTCAAAGACTGCTGGCAAGAACTTTTCCGGACACACGAAAATTTTGCTCTTTCAATATGTTCACCAAACACACTGATCTATCTTCCCACCTCGGTGGACTGCAGATTCCTAACTTACCTGCCTGGTCCTCCCACAAGCCCAAGATAGACCTGTATGTTCTGGCCTTCATACGTCGTGCGGGCTCCTGCCTCATTGCACCTCTTTCTTCAATCATACTTACATGAGCACTACAGCCAACATGTACATATTTACACTATGGGTCTGCAGCAGCCACAACAGTAGGTAGCGGTGTTTACATCGAGTCCATCAATAAACCTTATGCAATAACACTCACTCAATCCACCTCGTCCTTTAGCTCGGAATTATATGCCATTTTCCACGTTCTTTATTGCCCTTTTACATACAAATTTATGAAAGCTCTAATCCTCACAGAGCATTACAGGCCATTGGTACAGGGAACTGAAAAAAACACATCAGCTTTACAAATAAAATCTATTTTTTAAGTTCCAACCTTCATACAGAAGGATGTGACGTTGTTTTCTTGTAGGTAGCGGGACGCAGTTGGATCCCGGGAAATAATATTGCTGACTCCTGGCGAAATTGGCTTCATCCTCAAATCCACAACCCGACGTGCATGCCCACCGTAACATGGTGCACTCTACACTGAACCTATCCAATTTGTGTCCTCTAATCGCTAACCACTGTTTAAAATTATGGAATAATGAATATGTGAATAATCCCCGTGGCTCCACATACAAACAATATTTTCCACATATCACGCAGAATTATCACAAGCAAAAACAAAAATCCATCTCGCTTTTTCGTCTCAGGACTGGACATTATAAGTTGAACAGTCACCTTTTTACCCTTGGACTCCATCCCACTGGAATGTGCGAGCATTGTCACGTGCAGAAAACAGTCAGTCACTATTTCACCATTTTCCCTGCGTTCCAACTACCGCGTCTGAAACTCCAACAGGCAAAGAACAAGTTAGGTATCCGATTTGATATGTCCACATTATCAACTAATAAAGATACTGCTGAATCAATAGAAACCTTCATTAAAGACACACATGTCATTTTCGCAAAAAGCGTGGAGGGGTTTTCCCTGTGATGTATGCACTATCACCGAACAAACGTTGAGTAACACACATTCGGATGTTCCGCATGATTCTTGATTTGTTACAAGATGCACAACCACAAGGTATATTCTGCGATTACGAACATGCTGCCTTTTCTGCCATGGAAGAATGTTTTGCGGGAGTTGAGTTGAAAGGTCTTCTTCCACTTGACCCATAATATCCATAAGCATTTGAAGCATCTTGGCCTCCAGCAACTATACAATTATGGTCCAGAATTTGCTTTAAAAGCAAAAATGATAGTAGCGTTATCTTTTGTACCTGAGTCCCATATGCTTGATCACATAGATGTATTGTCAAGTGATTTATCAGATGAACTTAAACTGTTGCCGAACTGGTTTGAAGATAATTGTGTCGGGAGGTGGAAGAGACGAGGCAACGGACGACATCCGCCATTGTTTCCAACAAGAATGTGGAATCAATACCGGCGAACAATAGCTGGCGAGGATAGAAGCAACAATCATGTCGAGGCAACACACAGAAAAGTGTATGCCGAATTGGGAAGCAACCATCCAGTTATCTCGAGGTTCACTGAAGGTATTAGGACAGTACAAAGAGGGCGTGATGCTTATTATGAACAGTTGATTTCTGGAAAAAATCCAAACCAAAAACTCCTTAAACACATTAAGGCGCAATCAAAACATCGTAAAACAATTTGACTCACTGGCACCACTTTAATATGTAATATCTACGAGGTCTAGCTCGCAATTACGATATAAATTGAAGTTTTATCATGTTTTCAAACTTTTACCGTTGTTTACTTTGACCAAATTTTCTGTGTCCCATTTTCATTACATGAACTTATCTGCACTGGCTGGCGCCAAAACATCCCAACGGCAAAACGCTCCAGCGCCAAAACAGCACAGCGCCAAAACGGTGGCGCCAAATTGTCGTCGCCAAAATGGCGGCGCCAAAAAGTACCCGACCGGCCCATCCCTGCCAGGATTAATTTTCTTTGTTTGTTGTTTTAAGACCGTAACTTCCTAACCACAAAAGCTAGAAGGCCAATCATGGGCTCTAAAAAAGCGGATTTCAGCCTAGATATTTTCACAAAAAAAAATAAACATTGGACCTTGAGGTTAGAACCCAGATCCGGACAAGAGCGGCCAAAAGGCCTTAACCTACACCACTTTTGATGTTATCCACAAACAAACTGAAATCCAAAATTTAAAATTTTTTAATCTGTAATCTACATAATTTCCCGTTTCTTCAGAGGGATCGAACGCCTCTTTAGCCCAATCAGCTGGAGAGTTGTCGTTGCTCGATGATTTGCCCTATGCTGGCAAATCACATTTTTATATTTGTGTTAAAATTTAGGATTTTTGGTTATAACCTTTGACCCAAAGATAGTCAATCAATCGTGCTAGATAGTCAATCGTGGGTTCTAAAGACTCGGATTCTAGTCTAGTTCCATTAAAAACTTGAGTCAAAAATTTGGCCCATTGCGTCGGGGGTCAGGGCCCGGTCAAGTGTGCCAAAAAAACTAAAACTTCCTTCTTTGTGACGTCACCCACAAAAAAGAAATCAAAAACCGACCAAAATTTTTTGATCAAATCTACTAGACTTGTCGTTTTCTTAGAGGGTTTGAACAGCTCTCTAGCTCAAACTGCTGGCGAGATATGACTTGCCGAACTTGGGTAAATCCCGTGATCCAAAATAATTGCGACGAAACCATGATAGAAATTGCAGCATCTTTGGTAATGAGGAAAGTAGCTGTTTTTAATACGCCGGCTTGTTTTCATTTATATCAAAGTTTTTGCGTTTATGCTTCTCACAAGACTCTACAAGACTTTCAAATCTTACTCTGTGCTTAAATCCATATTGAGGTTTGGGGTCTTACACAAATTTATAGCCGAAGAGGTGCACTTTGTAAGTTTGTCAAACAAAGTTGAATATTCTTCATGGGAGCAAAGGACTCATTCAGTCTTCAAAATTCTTCAGTGACTCTCAATAGAATCATATGTTTCAAAATTTTCGCAATATTTAACGTTGGTTTCACATACCAAATTCGGATTTGGCACTACTTCTTACTTATTTGACGTTTAGAGAACGACACAGAAAAGCGCCTGGCTGCAGGTAACAGTAATGCAGACACGGTAGACCTTAAACTTGCAATGACCAACTACTCGAGTTCTGTCAAACAAAATCAGTCACAAGAGCAGAATTGCTCGTGAGTAGCGATATCTCTTTTGTTAGCTTTACGCAGATCAACATTTCTTGTTGCATTCGGGCTATCCCTTGAACGTTTGTAATACCAACCCAAACATGTACAACATGTTTAGCTTTCAAACGTCACCTGTGAAGAAAATAGCAAGAAAATGAAAAATAATATTTTTGAGTGATTTAGAGTATGATTATCTCAAAGCTTGGGTCACATTCCTAAAGAGTCATTTAACAGAAGCTTCCACCTTCTCACAAATGAGCAAGTGGGGCATTTAAGAACTGTTGAGAGAGGAAAGGAAACTGCGTGTTGAAAATCCCGAACATTTTTTGCTTTTTTGTTGCAATATACACTATTACGTTTTGTGAACACAATCAGAACTAAAGCTCACAAATTTTTTGATTAAAAAGTATAAAATCTACTGCTTCTGTCAGTTACTGCTGCCTTGTTTTATACTTTGATACAGCAGTTTTGTGTTTTCTTGCGCACGCTAAACCAGTCAGTCTAGAGTAGACAAAGAGTCTACATTTTTCCCTCAAATACGAAGTAAATTTCAAAAGATGGCAATGATTTTCGATCAAGTGTCAAATTAGTGAATAAACGATCCAAGCCAACAAACGCTAATGTTTTTCACATCTGAATAGTAAATTGAAAATTCCAAGCAATGAGAAAACAGGAAATCCATTGAAACGCAGAACCACTTTCCTGACCGCTGCGCTTAAAATCCCTAATACCAGTGACCACAGCTTTGGCCAAAGATAGTCTCAGACAGCAATCGTATGTCAATGCAAAAACTTTTGGATAGTCTTCATTCTTTGAAACCGTCAAGCGAGATCTTATTATTTGAGCAAGATCTACAGAAGGGTAACATCGATTATTTTATTATTATTTGTTACATTTGGCGGACGACAAAAACCCTGTAGAGCTTGAATAAAATATTGAAGGTAAATCTTGCAACAGCGTTACAGACGTTCAAGAAAACGTGAAAGAAATAGTCATACACTCTGTTTGTTAATCACGACCACTGTTTCTTCTTTGGTTTTGAAAAGTGTGACCACCTCAAATGGTCTGTTCACGGATGCAGTTCACCGCAGAATGGATCCTGGATACAAAGGTTAGAGTAACTTTGCGTGATGACGAGTAAGTTTTTATTTTGTTTTGCTAAAGATTGTTCAGGGACTACTACGTTTTATCAAAAATCATAAGCGTCGTAGTGGGCTGCATGAACTACAACGTATGGACCTAAACCGTCTTCAACAAAAAGTAAGCATAGCCCTGAAAGGTTAAAACCATTTTAAAGCGTAGCAAAGTACAAAAGAGTCGTCTATATTACTATTACTCATGCTAGAAATGATAACCTTATATTGATACGATTTCGTTTTCATATTTTTTCTAAAATGCATATCATATTTAAAAATTTTGTGAACATATCTTACACAAATGGCATTTGGTTTTACGTCTTCCAAGTTTCTTTTCAAGCGAAGTGTTTTTATCAAATTTAAAGCATTTTCTACATCCGTTGCCATAGCTTCCAGTCAATGTTTATTTTTCAGTTACACTTCCAGAATCGGTCAAAATCACAACTGAAACGATTCAGAAGCGTTTACAGCAGCTGAAGCCAATCTTCGAAGCACAAAGCAGACCCCCGGGACTCTGTGACAAGGTCTCGAAAAAACTTATTTTCTAAGCTTTTTCAATTTTGAAAGAAGCCAAACTGCTTGTCAGTGCCTTCTGCAATCACTAATTATTGCACTACTTTCAAATTATTTTATTGTTTAACAGTTCATAAAACGAATACCAAATGTTAAACAAATATAATGCAAAATACTGTAATATTCTTCAAATTCATCTAAAATGCAGATATGCTTCAACGTAATATTTGACCTTCATGATGCATTAATTTTGACATAGGCTTGAATCAAGCCTTGTATCTCATAAAACTGGGTTGGACATCTCAAAGCCATGGTTGTGGAATGAGTTTTAATTTAATATTTAAACTTTCGTCTAACAAGTCTACTTCTATTTCATCGCAAACACTGTCAATTTCTAATGTTAAAACATCTATTATCTCTTTCTCAGCTTCTGCAGCACGTAGATTTTAGTTTCCAGCACACTAAGTTCACATCGAAACATGTAATTCTTTGTAGCCCAAACAGACCAAGGATAAAATATTTGTTTTCGGTGGTATTTATTACTTTGGCCAAAACATACATTTTTTCGATCTTTTATCATCTTATGATTATGTAAATATGCTAACTGCTTTAAGGATGCAGCAGTAACTTTTTCGTCGATATTTTGTTCACACATCACCTATACATGTTTTGCTTTTATGCTCTAAAATATCGCACATTTTGTCAGTCTCGAATCGAGAGCTCGATATCCTCACATTGATTTGAGTATAAAAAACACAATGTTCCATTAGGAAAGTGCTTTTGTGCACAATCATCATTCCTCTGTTTGTCTGAACTCATGCGGCAGATCCACCATAGTGGGTTTCCAACAGAGCAATTTGATTATGTATTGGTTGGTTAACTTAATGTTGTGTCGAATTGATCAGAATTTTTCATTACAAGGCAACATTCTAGATTTTGAGAAAATTTCAAGTTCATGTTTGAGCATACCTAGTGTTTGTTGGATTGCTTGCATAGAGCGGAAACATCCAAAACAACTAATCTTCTTATCCGTGTGCACATTCTGAAAGTTTCAACAAAAAACACGTTATCATGAATAAATGCAATTTTGCAATGGGAAATTGAAAGCGTTTATTACCAAAAATTATAATTAAGCAGAAACGTCTTTGACCTCAAGATAAGGTTATTTTTTCATTTTCAAAGTGCTAGTTTATTCCTTTTAGGAAACAAAAAAAATTGATGGCAACTAAACATCAAGAGAAAGTAGCACAATTGTTTAGTACATAAGTTATTACATAAAACGTGACCATTTATGGCTGGGAATCGGCACACGAAAAAAACATGGATATCTTTGATAATGGTCACTGTCACTGCGAAACATACGTCATGTAGTTATCTGTAAATGTTTTTAAAGACAAAACTCTTGTTCTTTGCCTATACACAAAAAGACGCTTCTTTCATATCAAAACAAAATACAAAAAGGCTTAAGACTTTTTTCAAATTTTTGAAGGAATTGTTCCAAATCAGATTTTAAATTTTCTGTGGGGACAAATGAACCTCCAACACAACAAGAATAACGCTGTTTCGACCCAAACGCTTCAGGCTTCTGCTGAAAATATGTCAACTATTACTTGCATGTACTGAGGAATTGTCCACATTTTGTAATGTTTTTGTTAGAAGGTTTTGATGTAGAAGCTCCTGTCTCTGAAAGAAGACTCATGTGGTCGGTCTTCATCAGACACATGCGCGTTGGAAGGCGTATTTCCAGGGAAGGGCCAATAGATAAAAGTGCCAAGTTTTAAATTCTTTTTCAAATCTCTGACTTCATCAGAGATAGTGAATTATTTCGTGTTGAAAAGTGTTGCAATGATGAATAAACTGGTTTTATTGGATTGCTAATTGCTATATCTGCCTGGAAACCAGAACACTGGTTTCACCAGACCATGAGCTCCTTAAAGCATTTTAAGGAGAGTACATGCTTCAAATCAAAGGCAAATGTAATCAGCATCGCTCGTAAACGTCAACAATTAGTTGCTTTGCTGGCGAATGAAAGACTAAGCACAGTAACAGTGATATTCTTTATTAAGTTTGCGGGAACAATACAAAGTGACTACGTGGTCGAACTTGATACTGCGACGCATTACCTGAAGATGCTACATCTGCAGCTATCGCAAACGTCCATCAAACTGTACAAAAAACAAAAAGGTTTTTTTTCTGACTTGACGGCAGAGATTGCGCTGGCCTATAAAATTCATGCTCGGGTAAGATGGTATGGGAAGTGAAGCTTCTTATAACTTCAGCGTGAAATTTTTCATTGTGAACCAAATGTAACGAATGGCTGGCATGTTATTCGAAAGACGCGTGACATATGTGGTCCGACTGAGTATTTCAACTTTCAGTTTTTTAGTTACGAGTGTGAAAGTGCGCTTAGTCAAAATCAATTTAAAAGATATCAGTGAATTACAGAAAAAATACCCTTCCTTGTGATGTATGCGCAGTTGAAATAAAAGACAAGAAAGTTTATTTCTTCATTCATAATGGCGTATTTTATTTTTCAGCCGATAATAACACTTTTTTGTCTGCTGGTGCAAGACAGACTACATGATTACAGCGAAGCAAAAAACAGTTTTCCACTGAGAAACATTTTGGAGCACGAAGGCGTAAAATGTCACATAGCTCAGGTGCGAGACCAGAGGTGTCTTTAGTTTTTGCAAATGTCTTTTCAGTTTCAAAACTCAGTGTTTTGCCTTTATTAGTGCTGGTGAAAGTTCGCCATAAAAACTGAAAATTGTCCAGAAAAGATAAATAAGGTTTTTGGAAAACTAGCATAATATTTTGCAATATATAAAATCTTTAACTCTTCAGAACCGTTTGTCTCAAAACACATTTTTCAAATATAGTTGTACTAAATGTATTCTCAGTGTCTTACGACTCACGAGCTTCTCTTATCCACTTCTGTGTCAAGAATTGAACTGGTCAATTTTTTGTCAAAACTTGCGACTGAAGATGACCAAGTTAGTGTCTTGCTTGCTAAATCACCGATACTAGAGGTTTTGATCTCGACTGCCTGCAAAAAAGGTATGTTTAAGTAAAGACTCGTTCGATATAGTGGCACTACCAACATTAACGTGATTCTTTGGATAAAATTTATTAAGGTAGACTTAAGAGCTGAATTCTGTGCAACTCGCCAAAAGTGCGCACTGGTTTCTGGCAATGAAACAACGAGCCACACATTAAACAAAGCGAACGAAACATTGACCATACTGCTTATAAATAAGGTGTTTTATGAAATAAGTTAATTTTTGAAATTCGTTTCTCAAAATATTGAGATTGTTTAATCCCCTCCGTCCCAGGACGATCGTTTTGCAGATCTTTGCAACTCTATAACTCACCAGCCGATTGAGCTAGAAAGCTGTTCAACTCCCCTACCCATTCAATAAGTCTTCTAGTTGAGATCAAAGACCATTTTTTTTTGTTTTGGATTCGGGTGTTTCTGTAGGTAACGTCATAATCGAGGCATGTTTTCGCCATTATGGCCAAGTTTACGTGACACTGGGCGCTAACTCAACGCGCTTTTTTTGGCTCAATTTTTTTTAGAAACTAGAGTATGATCCGCGTCTTTAGAGCTCGTGATTGACTTCCCAGCATATCTGGAGTTATAATTATGGCTCAAAAACCCAGTTTTTGACAAAAATAAAAGGTTTCACGAAAAGTATAATTTGCCCCTCTCGAGGCATACTTTGGCCAGCCATAACTCGCCATCAGATTGACCTACAGAGCTGTTCAATCCATCTAAAGATTCCTGAAGTGTTGTAGTTTAGAATAAAAAATTTAAGTTTGGGTTTGGGGCTTTCGGAAAATGAGGTCAGGATTGGGGTATATTTGAGATTTCTTGGATGACGTCAGCGGACGATGCAATGAGCCGATTTCCTGGCTCCAAGTTTTATTGGATTCTAGGCTATAATACGATTCTTTAGAGCAGTGGCTCTCAAGCGCCAGTCCGTGGACCCGGGCGGGTCTACGTAGATTTTATGGCCGGTCCGCAAAACACCTATATTTTTTAACTTATCTTCAAATAATTGAAACTGATCCACGTTTATACTGAATTCGGTAAAATTGTGGACAACGACATGTAGTTTGTGACTGAATAGAGTGGAAAATCCCTCGTACAAAAACTTTTGTGCAGTTTCATAACTAATTTGTACTTAGGAAAGTACAGTGACAGTCATTAGTAGTAAGCAGGTTTTTTGAGGTTCAGCTTAGATGACGTCTGGGGAATTTTCAGCAACGATTATCTGAATTTGTTGCCATAAACTTTATAGTAAGGCACTCGTAGCAGGTGAATTATATGTATTGCAGAAAATTGAAACAGCAGTCAACAAAGCAAAAGAGAATTTTGCATTTTTGTAACAAAGACAAATGTCAGTTTTCAGAAAGGGACAACCTTCAAAGTGGACATGAAGCAAGTACCAGTACTTCAAAACTACAACAAACATGTAAAAGGAGTATGTGCTGATATGTTGACAGAAGCAGGAGGAAGTAAAAAACGAAAAGAAGAATTCGCCAGACAGTATGATAAAAAATACTTGCGATTTGACTTTACTGTAGCCCATGTTGTAAACAAGTGCAGCGACCCTTATGTTTTTTATGCTCCCAAATTTATCAAAAGATGCAATGAAACCTTCCTAACATGCTCGGTAGTCGTCATTTTCATTCGAAGCACAGCAATCTTCAAGGCAAGCCACTGGTATTATTTTCCAAGACGATTCTGAGATAGTAATAGTCAAAAAAAGCAAATGAAACGATGAAAGCTGCTAAATAGTATTTTCTTAATGTATCGGATCTGTTTTCTATTGAAATTTCTAAAACAAAATAAAAACATTCACGCATGGGGAAACGTTAGTAAAACCGTGCATCGTAGTTGACAGCTAAAGTTCAGCAAAGTATTGAAGATTCGTTAGATTTCCAGGAACAGGTTTAAGAGTAAAAGAAGTCGAGGTATTTTGCAAGTCTACTCGGCGAAGTCAACTGGCGTGAGTAATTGTGCCATTCTTGTTTTTCCGTTCATTACATGGGAAAAGAGAATTTCAGGGAAGAACTTCTATATTGTAATAACTTACTAGGACCTGCCTCCGGATTTTTAGATTTTTTAACTAATACACCGAATTTTAGATTTCATTAATGAGAAAAATATAGACTGGGGAAACTGTGTCAAAGTGTGCATATAGATGGAGCTTCAAGCATGACTGCCTATAGCCTTGGCGTAGTTCCTAAAATAAAAAAGTAGCGCCCACAAAATGTAGCTTACTCTTTGCATCACCTATCGCGAGCATTTAGCTGCAACGAAACCGCCTGCTTATTTGAAACACATGCTAGATAACGTGGTGAAAACTGTTAATGAAGTCAGAAGTCGAGTCTTGAACCCCAGACTATTCAAAACAATATGTGAAGGTATGGTCTTGTAGTCTGACTATCTTCCTATGTGGAACTAGGATGTTTTTCAAGAGGACGAGTTTTTTCGCGTTTTGTTGAGGTGAAGTTAGAAACAAAACAGTTTTCAAGGAAAACCAACTTTCCATTAGCAGAATTTCCTTTGAATGAAATGTGGATAAGTAAGCTCGCGTAATTGGGCCTGGGGGATGTATTTTACATTTTGAACAAGCTTAGTTGATCTCTGCAGCGGTTTTGCACAAATATTTTTGCACTGAGAAACACGACATACATATTCAAAAAGAAGCTGGCACCTTGAGATAGCTTTGCACAGAAAGAATATACAGAAGTGTTTTCGACTTTAAACAATTGTTGATAAGTTCTGATATTAAATGCTAAAGAGTTGTTAGACATCTTAAGTCAGCATTTGAAAGAGTTAACTAACAACATTGACTATTTTTTCCTGAACATGAAGATTCCAGAACTGGAAACCTTTGGATGAACAATCCTTTCCTTGAAGATGTAAATAAAAGAAAAGTTAATCTCTGTTAAAAAGAATGTCTGCTCGAAATGTGCTGTGATACTACTTTGCTGCCCAGACATAAAAATGAATCGCTGTCTCAATTATGGATATCTCTTGAAAACGAATATCCGTTTCTCAGCCTCAATGCAATCAAAATGTTTGCGATATTTTCAAGAACTTATGCAAGAAAACTCTTTCAGCATTAGCTTAATACAAGACAAAGAAATCGTTTCGATGCCAACGCAGAACTTCGTCTTTCTGAAACTTCATTAAAGCCATATTTATTATTATAAATCATGCAGAAGAAAATTCAACACTAAATTTAATAAATTACTTTGATTTTTACATGTTCACAAAAGAACTGCTCTGCGTTAAGTAGACAAGCTTTGGTTAACAAAGTGATTACGATAATCTGATGCACTCATTGCGATTGTATGCTGCCGGTCCGCAAAAACGTTTTGCGCTTTTTACCCGTCCGCTGGTGTAAAAAGGTTGAGAACCACTGCTTTAGAGCCTTGATCGAATTTTTAGCGTTTCTGGTTCCAAATTTATGCCAAAAAAATTCCAAGTACTTTAGGAATTCCCTTATGAATTTGCGGGGATTACCCAAATTAATATCCAGAATTTAGCTTGAATGTGGATCCAGAAACGCTAAAACGTCCATAAAATCTTTTAAAGACTCGTATTATAGCCTGTAGAATCCAATAAAACTTTGAGCCACAAAATCGACTGGTTGGACGGCTTCCAGCTTCCAGGGGATGATGAGGTCATACAAATGCACATAAAATATGCATAAACTTACTCCCGTCATGTAATTATCAACAAAAACTCGACATTCAAAATTGAAACAATTTGTTTTATTGCAAACTACCAGACTTTCCCCTTTTAGAGGGTTTGAACAGCTCTCTAGCTCACTCTGCAGGCGAGTTATGGCAATAGGGTGAAAAGAACCACGGTAAGCGTTTGTGGGACTTGAATGTTTTCCAAATTTTTGGTTTGTGAGCCATAATTTTGGCTCCAGGCATGCTCGAAAGCCAGTTAAGGGCTCTAAGAACTAGGATGCTATCTTAAAATCTATAAAAACCTTGATCTAAAAAATGTTTAGATTTGTTGGCGCCCAGGGCCAGTTAACCTCAGCCACAAAGACGCAAAAGCATGTCTCCATTATGATGTCGTCACCCACAACGAACCCAAAACGAAAAAACGTTTAAATCTGGTCTAGAAGACTTTCCGAATCCGCAGAGAGTTTGAACAGCTATCTAGCTTAATCGGTTGGCGAACTATGGAATTGCAAAAAGTTGCAATGTCGGGTCAAAAAAGTGGATAACGCAGGACTTTAAAGGATTAAAGGAAGGGTTGCAGAACATTCAGCCCCCGTGAAAGTTTGGCCAGCATCAGAATTTTCGTTACCAAGATTAGAACACAACGTCGCGTCAAAATGAAACTCAATGACAAACAGACACGTAGAGAGTAAGTCACGAAAAATCTCTCAAAATCTCTTTCATTCTCTGACGTAGTTTTGAACCTTAATTTCCTTTGGAAGGTAAAGGTACAAATTTAAAGACAGAATTGGTTAACTTTTCAGCCCGTGGTGGTGCACGGGCTACCCATCCCTGCTTTAGGGCTTAATGAACCAGGATAAAGTTCCAACGGTTGGGCACTTTCGTCGCTTTTAGTCACTTTAGTCACGGTTAGTCAACTTTGTTGGTTGTCAGTTTGTAAAATAAGCAGTTTAAGATTAAAATCAAGTTACAACACGCAGGCAGTACGATGTTCACATTCCAAATGAACAAGCAAACAATATTGAAAGGAATGCACCTNCTGTTTTGATTGAAATGCTTATTTGCAGGAAAACCCTTGATGATCACAATATACTCTCTGACGCTATTTTTCCAGCGTGTTGGAAGTTGATAGACTTATTTTCAGAATTTCAAAAATTTTACTTTCGTGACTTTTCCAACAGGTTTGGATAGAGAAGAAGCTTCGTCACTAGAAAAAGCATTAACATCTTTAAGTCTAACAAAAGATAATGAGCCGCTGCTGAATGAAAATAAACAGTACTTCGAAGCCTGCAAAAAGTTTCGGGGCAAACATAAGTAAGATATTTATTTCAGATGAGTTTCAAAAAATGTACTGCAAGTCTAGTTAATGAGTGTTACTGCTTTTTACCTCATTTTTAGTAAATTGATTTGAAGCTCTTGCGATGACAAGTTCTGCACTTATTTTTGAATTGGTAGACATTCCGTTCACACTGATTAGTGTTACACATCACAAGCACCCTTCAGCCAATGTTGTTTGATAGTGGATAACTTGCAATGTACCCAGAGCAACGCTCTCTAGTGATACCTTTTCATATGGCAAAAGTTGCTGTGTTATGGGGTGACCCGTCGCTCCAACAGTTAATTAGGACAGTTACATGAAATGCGCAAAAATAATTATCGATGCCATCCCTTGACGTTTGTCGTTCGTGCGACATAGGACAACATTTGAGCTTCAGCCAGAGATGCCCATTCGAAAAAAAATTGCGGCAGACTGCCTATCAGCTATCCAAAACTGAATGCCCCAAGTTTCGCCTATTACGTTGCTGTGAAGGCGAGTGTTGGTCAAAGCTTAGGACTTAACGTTGCAAATGGACTGCACGTTTGCTCTGTCGGTGCTCTGAATATAATGTGTGTCACTTAAAAACTGCATGTGCGGTGAATTCAATAATCCTATAATCTTTTGTCTTTACAAACAGTTTATCTCCTTGTAAGTATCCATAAAAATAACAACCTTAGGACAAGCAAAATATTAACGTCAAGACAAGCAGCTTCAAGACGAATTTTAAGCAGCCTTATGACAACAAACACAAAATAAAGTCGTTTTCCAATTAAAATCTTCCTTCTTAATTTGTACACAATGTTTGGACCTGTTTAAGTTATTTAAATAAGTGAGAAAGATATTTTTACATGCGATCAGACATTTTCATAACGAAAGAGTCACACCACAACTTATAAGACACCTTTTCGATGTGAACCATGAAAATCTTTCTAAATGTAATTTCGTGCAGCGCAAGCAAATAAAAATTTTGCCCAAAAATGTTGATTTTAGAGTAAGAAGTGAATCGAAATACTTCTCTGAGGATAAATTGCTATCACAATATTTGTTATTGCAAAAATCTTTGCAGGTTTTATCATCACGAAAAAGCTGAGATTTTGAATTGAGAAAAGCAGTTCACAATTTTCTGCCGCTGCAGACAAAATAAAAATGTACTACGAAAGTCGAATTATATAGTGACGCTTTGAAAATCTTATTTGTTTTCAGTCTAAGCACGTGGTTTTCGATGTTCAGTGATGTTTTTCGAAGACTTTTTGCCTTTCTTGTCTTGGATGATCCTGACAGAGAGACAGACACTGGCAATAAGTCAAATACGGCTGTGAAGCTGACTCAAGTGAAAAGTAGTGGGAAAGTCATGATAAGTTACAATTGGAAAAGTGGCGGAAAAATAGCGCAGAAGGTACTTTTCAAACAAATTTCTATATTGTACCTTCAGCGGAACGGTACTGTATATCACGGTTTTGTTTGCAACACAAAACCTTTATGTGTGGTGCTAAATTATTTTAAGGACTTTCATATGAAGGCGAAAAGACCCAAGGTGTTTTCATTTTTTGTAAAACGTTGCATGTCACCTGTCACTAATTGTATTGCTCTTTCCTTTCTATGAATCAAAACTACAAAAGTTTTGAAATGCTTTAAATCGTATAAATAGCTGCCCACTCTGTTCTGTGAAATGCACAGTCTTGGTAAAATTGGTTTGTCTGGAACAGTCATTAGTGGTTCAACGTAACTCATATGTCAGAAATTAGTGTGCTTGTTCTGGTGTTTATTGGTCGCTACGAAATGGTGCAGATATTGAAACGATGCTTTTCTTAGAAAAGAAAAGTCACCACTTTCTTCTACGAAATCAGACAACTTCCAACATTGTTTTTAATACAAAGGCATTTGAAAAGATATGTGCGCTCACAATCTTCCAGTATTTTGCATCGGGGTAGATTTCTTTTCCAAATCGGTAAATTACTTCTTTTTTTAAAACCTGGCAGGCAAATTTGTCTTTCATGAATAGCATGGTTAGTTTTCACGCATCGCGGCAATTAGATAATATATCTAACTCAACTAAAAAATTTCAAAGATTTTTACTTGAAATGTTACTGGACAGCTATGGCTGTCCTATTACTGCTTGTTTCTGAAACACGGCGAATTCAAATTGTTGCCAGCAGTGTCCAACAGCTGAAAAACGGTTTAGAAAGTACTTTTGTCTCCTTCAACAAATTTCGCAAAATTCTTACACTTGTTGTGGTGTTTAGCTGGATCGTGTACTCCGGGACCTTGGATACAGCACATGGATTGACACCAGAAAAATGGGTACTGACATGATTGATGACATGGCAAGCGCTGTGGAAAACGCACAAGTTGTCCTGGTTTTGGAATCGAAAGAATATTCGCAAAGTCCGTATTGCAAAATGGAAGCGTTGTACGCATTCAAAACACAAACAACAATCATTCCTATTCGCATTCAACGTAACTACATCCCGACTGGATGGCTGGGTACGACGACACTGCTAATTTAAGATTGAGAGTAGATTTTGCTCGTTCACTAATGTCTTTGCTGCAGTTATGCTTGAACACCTTAGTTGAAATTGTTAAGATTGTCATAAGTTGCAATGAATTTCAATATGGTTCATAACGTTTGTAATAGCAAAATAGGCTATATTGTGCTCTACACCCTTTTCCTCAACATTTTATTACCAAGGCATTTCAACCCGGTGTGTGTGAATAAAAAAGCAACGTCTGCGTTGATAAAACTTTTTGATCATTATCATGCAGGAGTTGTCATCGCAAAAGATTTGCTTGTGTGCAACTGCTACAGAAACATGCTTGAATTGCTTCCTAAGCGGTGTACTACCTTCAAAGCGTGTATGAGTGGTACAGAACGCAGCTTGACATAACGCTTGCTTTTAGATTTAAGTCAGTATATCTTTTTCACTTCCGAATTTCATCTCATCAGTTTTAAAAATGTCTTGATCGCATTGCATTTCTGAGCTTCGTCTTCTTGTTACAATATATTAAATTTTTTTTTTGTTGTTTCACAAATTTGCAATGAATGATCTTAAATGAAACTTCGCGACATTTCAACACTTTTTCACTCCGTTTCACTGTTCTTCTTTCAGGACTTGTTGAAAGCGCCAAGCAGTACACTGAATTTTTCAGCGAGTTTTCGGTCACCCAACAAACTGTCAGAAAAATGATGAATCAAATGCAATTCAACCTGGACAAGTGACTATGTATTGCACATATCATGCAATGTGCGTAATTTACATGCACTGTATCATTTCAACGCACCTAAACTAAACAGGAGTTTTCGGCACGGAGCAATTGTTACAGATGCTAATGCTGTAGCACAAAAACAAAAAAAACAAGAGTGTGAGGTATAAAAGCTCTCATTGGAAAGTTATTTGAGAAAAAGCTACATCCCAAAGTTTGGCCAAATGTAATTAATAATTTGATAAACTCTGTTGCATATTTCTGGATTTGACTCAAGGTTAGCAGTGTTATTATTAAAAAAAGTTATCTGAAACAGATTTCACTGGATGCGTCGTTTACATATATTGAAACTGAAAGTGGACGGAGACCTGATCTTGACGTTTATCAGGGATATTTGTGCAGTAGCAGCCGACAACAGAATATAATTTTCAAAAAAATATTTGTGTGGTGTTAATCACAAACAATAACATCAGGTTTAAGACATCATCCAAATCCGGTAGTTTTGGCTTTAAAATTCACATTCAGTGAAACAGGCAGGCAAACACTTTGAACTATCAAAAACACAGTGCAAAAAATTTGCAAGATTTTTTAGCATAACGTGAAGACCGGTTTTGTTTATATTTATCTGATTAGAGTTGAACAACTTTCATCGAAAGTGAAGATGTTTCAATTGTGTACCAGAGATTGTTCATAATATAAATAAGCTGAAAACGTTGCAACGTTTTGTAACATTTGCAAAAGTAACTAATACCATGGATCCAGGGTGCATTCAAACAGTGGATATGAAATAAGGCATCATTCACTGAATACACCTCTGTAGCCCACAAAAAAGAATTTATCAAAAGTTATTTATTCCTATAATCGTCCAACAAGTTTCAAAGTTTTTGTTGCACTGAAACTTCAGTTTGTATACCGCCATTCAGAAGCGTTTCAGTTTCATTACACACTTTGCATAAAAATCATGTTCTTTCCAACACACTGAGGCAAATAATTCTCTAGCCTGTCTGAAAAAAATATCTCCAGTGAGGCTTCATCGTTTGGGCGAGTTCTTGTCCACTGCTAGGTCACACTAGATCTCAGGGCATGCGTTGAGCAGTTAGTCGATTTTCGTGTCATCCAGGACGGTCAGGCCATGCGCTCCATGGGGACGACGATGGATTGGACAGTGAAGGATAACATGATTAACGGTCTGCTCCTCTGCGAAACATTCACAAGCCGCAGAAGACGCCATACCCAGAGGCGAATTTTCATTTTCGGGGCCCTAGGCTATTTTAAATTGGGGGCCCTTCTGGAAGGTTCGCGACGATTGATGTCATACAATTTAGCAATACACGTGCTCGCTATATTCACTGAACAAGTTGTTCCAGTTCATAACCATATTACTTTATTCTGATTTCCCTCGATATCAGGAACAAAAACAGTCATAATGAAGCTAACGTAAAAACGAGCAGTGATGTTATCTGACAACACTCCCATTACATATTTATGGAGTTCTCTGTGCAATTGCACGGTTTGCAAGTGTCAAGAGCTCTCTCTTAATAAAGCACCTGTACTTCTTGCGACACCTAACAGCCTGTTACTGTACACAGTCGGTGATTCACGTGACTGTTGTCTGCAAAATTGCTGAAAATTTTGTCATACTTTATCGTTCTAGCTGAAGCGCAAGACTTTGCAGCCTGCACCCCTTGAAGCAAACAAACTTGCTAAGAATTTTATATTAATTTTCAACTGTTAGAAACTAAACGGAAGATACAGTCGAACTGAAAACGATATCAGTGACTGACCACATCATTGACTGGCCCCTTCCGAACAAAACTCTTGGAGGCGCTATAGGTAAACTGAGACTGGTCCTTTCATACCTCTATGCCTCAATGACTAATAGTAGGTCAGGGCAGATTGTGAACTAGCTTTGATGAGGAAAGTAGCATTTTTGTGTAATCTAACCGGAAAAGGCTGGATAGGTTGATGTTCAGATGGAATTGTGTTTTTTCGAACACAAGTGATACATGGCTTGAATTAAATAATTTATTGTACAATTCCAATATTTGTTTCTTTAAGAAATTGTTGTTTGCAATTGCAACATATTATTTGATTTTTTCTAAGATGTACAATTTTGTCAGGCAACATTATATAAGCCTATAAATTATGAGAACGTCGTTATTTCAATGTTTTGATATTCTTCATAATAAAAATAAATGAATATGGAAGTATTTTTTGGCCCTTAAGGATAATTTATATTTTATTTGCTGAAAAATCGAAGCAAAAATAAATACAAATATTGTCCGCTGTAAAAATTTATTTTCTTAATGTTTTAACTTTCGTAAAAATTGTGCCTATATATAATGCACAAATTATTAGAAAGGACGCACACTTCAACTTTGACATTGGCGCCATTTAACACAGATGCGCCAATGCTTTTTGCGCCATTGAATATCTGCAGCCTTAGCTACAGTGCAGGCTGGTCTTGCCTTTGCGCCATATCTTACCCATAAAAAGCAACAAGAGATTGACCTGGCTGAATAAAGTACCTCATTGGCCTCGTGTAATCTGAAAAACATTCATGCGTTTCATTCCGCACATTATACTTAACAGTAACCAAGTCCAACTCCATAAAAAAGAATACTCATCGTCATTCACTTCAATCTTTTGCGCTCATTCCTCTATATCAGGGGTCTCCGAACTATGGCCCGTGAGTTAAATCCGGCCCACGAACCTATTCATCCGGCCTTCGAAGCCATTCTCCAAACTACGGACCGCGGGCCAAATCCGACCCGCGAATACATTTTGTAAATGATGAAAAATTAATCGACGAAAACCTTTTTGATTTGATAGAATGCAACAACCCGAAACAATCATATTACATATGAAGTCTGACCCTCGCACTGTTGTGCATTAACTTATGTGGCCCTCGGATGAAAAAGTTTGGAAACCCTTTTTCTGTACAGATCTTTTGTTAGCGGCATAGTAAAACAACGTGTTGTACCAAAACAAAAATGCAAATATAATTACATACAAAAATGCTGGAAACCGTCCTTACTCCCGAAATTTTGGGGCCCCTCAAAATCGGGGACCCTAGGCTTAAGCGTTTTTAGCTTAATGGTAAATCCGCACCTGGCCATACCTCATTTGTGCAAGCAGGAGTGGAAACATCCTAAGCCGGTGCGATGACGGTCAAGGCGGACACACGCTGTTCTTTTCAGGTTATTGCAGGAGGGTGGGTGCCAATGTCGGAGATGAAAGAACAGAGTCCCGTAGTGTTCTCCAACCACTCAGCATTCCATCGGTGATCCGCCCAGAACGCCGCACTTCTGTTGTCATTGTCAGNTGACCTGATGAGTTGTGTTGCGGGTAAAACAGGGTGTCTTAAATTGAGACCGATTAGCAGGAACCGTGACGGTGAGTAGNCACCGCATTCACAGGAACATAACTTCCCAGATTTATTTATGTGGAATTTTCTCAGGGATTTACAGTATGCCACAACAACCCTCAAATAATTAGCGAATTAAAGGCAGCAATCACAGTAAAATTAATGGAAATCGCCAGAGTTGAATGCCTTCGAGTAATTGAGGATTTTGCGGGTAATGCTCAAGTTTGCCTCTAACGTTTACGAGCCAATTTGGAGCAAATTTTTGAAAAGAACATGACTTTTAAGCAAAGCAAGTTTCATCTATTTTTCTGCCTCAGGACAACATTTCTCAAATATTCCTGCAAAAAAGTTATTTTTATTAAACGCAAACCTGTTCTCTTCTGTTGTTTACCTGCGGTGGACCATCAAAGAAGCCCAGAACCGTGGCAATCACTCCAGTTCAGTGATTCTTAAACTGGGTAAATTCACCCCCAAAGCCAAGGGTAACTTTCATCTTCCAAGGGGGTAAATTTACTGAATCATAAATTATAGCAAATATACATTTTTACATATTTTTACAAAATATAATATCCTGGATTATTAGGCTAGTAAGTTGTAATACAAAACACAAAAGTACATCCGACAGTGTTTTGTTGGTAGATACATGAGAGGCTTAATGTCAGGCGTTACAGAGCATTGTTGCGAAGTAGATTTACGGGTATACCACACAAACTGGAGATGTTGTACCTCAGATTATGATTCAAAGTTATGTTCAGTGATGAGTTTTCACTTTTTAGTTCATTTTTACGCATGTAAGCTACCAGATTCATTTGAGCAGCACGTGCGCGCAACACTATTCCTGTTTTCGACTTCATTTGGAGTTTCTACGTAAAAGGAGATTGAAACTTTTTGAGAATTGGGAAAACCTCTACTGTGCAATAAATTTCACTGTTTTCACAATGGCCAGACTCTAGCGCCACTTTTCTTTTTCATTCCACAGAGTGCTACAGACTGGACAGCGGAAAGTCTTTTTAGTGGAAGAGACATGCATGAGTTAAAAACTGCAGATTTCAGCATTCTCAGCTATTATGCCAAAAAAGATAACTTATCCAGATTCATACGTGGAATTCGGGTCGACTTCTTCATAGCAGATGATGTTCCAAAACCTTAGTGAATCTTTTTTCCAAATTGCCTGGTAATGGTTCAGTGAGGGGGTCAATTTCGTAAGCTCGCTTCACTCCATCCCACTCACGTACATAACAAACACATGTCTTTGCAGACCAATCGTGCTCCAGCAACTCTGTCTATACCATTGCTCGTTTCTGGAGACACGTGAGGATTGGAAGCATCCTGTCGCGTTGCCTTTGCAATAGCAAAAAAAGAGACCGCATACAATTGCGGAGTGACTTATCAAACCCAACACTCTGGATATAATCGAAAAAAACAACAAGAGAAGAAACTTAAGAAAATTATTTATAAAACCATTCAGTACGTTTTCGTATAAGTGTTATGTCTTGTGATATATTAGATCACGTAGCAGATGAAACCGGAAGTAATAAGGCAAGAGTCACCCTTCAAGTAGATGAGTCAACTGACGTGTCGAACTGCACGTATTTGTTGGTTTACTGTCGATGTATACCTGCAGTTGAATTGAAGGATTGAGTTCATTTGCGAAAGCCCAGAGACGACTAGCGAAGTGAATGGTGGTCAGGAAAAAATGAATAATTTATTTCAACAAAATAAACGTGTGGAATCACTTTGGCTCCCTATGTACACACGACGCCTCTTCTATGCTCAGTGAAGTCGAGCTTTACAACTCTGGTGAATAAACGGGCATTGCGCACCCTTTCCACCCCTTGTGTTCGCCATCGACATGCACTGGAGAGTAAAGCCCTTCCAGAATATTTGAAAATAATTTTGAAACATATATCTGAACGTGTATATTTTACCAGGACGCGGGCTTGTCTTTTNAAAGTGCCTTATTAGGATGAATTTATTGATCTTCAATGTTGTACAATGCTTTATTCCAAATTCATATCTTGCACCTGTGACATTTCCAATTTTAGTGGGGATTGGGCGAAGAATTTCAAGCCCTGTCGAACCGCGCATTTGACGTTATCATACCTTTTCAAAATACTTATCTGTGTGAGCCAGGGTTCTCCACCGTGATCACCATAAAACAAAACATCGATCTCGATTGATTCCCAAGGATGACATGAGAGTATTTCTTTCAACTACTGTTCCCAGAATCACAGATATTATGCGTGGAAAACAAGCTCAGAGTTCTCACAGAGTGACTGAGCGGTTGAAATTGTTTGTAATTTTTCAGCAAAAGAATAATTTAAACATGGATTTTTATTTCTTTTTCCAAACTTTTTGCCACTTGATCCAGTGATATGCCGGTTCGCACAAAACTGTTCCAACTGAGGGTAAAATCAGTTTTTTTATTTTGTTAAAGAGTAAATGATACAAAAAACAAAGAACCACTCTTCTAGGTAACCCTTCCACAAACAATCTATCACATTTGCATATGACAAGTTATTGCTAAAAGCAAAACGTATGTTGTAGCAAGCTACAGTGAATTCTTTGAGGCTAAGGCTATAGAAGCAAACTTGAGGAATTTAATACCACAGTCAGAACACTATATATCAACCAATAACAGGCGTTTCATGGCAAAATAGTTACCTTTTTACAAATAGTCTGATGAGCAAGCAGCAACTTCAACGCTACTGCTTCAGAAACAACTGCTTGGAAAATTAAACAAAAAGATAAGCGGGCTGTTGCGGCATAGGAAAAAAGATGGACGTGCCTTTGGAAAATGTCCCACTAGACTAAAACGAACCTACCTTTGTTGTGGGAATAACGTAAATGACTTCCAAAACTGTACAAGCATATCCATAAAAAAACTTTTTTTTTCAAAGGGAGAGGTGGTTAGTCTGGACCAGGCGAAGATCTTCCTTCATGAAAAAATCTAAGCATGCGGCAGATGTTTGTTGGGGACGTTTGTATTAATGCTATGGTTATTCTGCTGATAAACAATGTAATTTGCGTTCATGCACCATGTAATCCTCATTTTTTGATTTGAATGACTGCAGTATGCTTGTGGGAACAAGTCATGAATTTAGACATACTTATCTATGGTGTTCTTTTTGCTACACATGTTGTATCATTGCATTTTCCACCAGGTAATTAATCTGCTTGATACTTACTATTTCTAAGTTATGAAAGAAAAACTGAAAAAAACGCTTTGTATTATTTCGTCTTGAATTTTTCCTTCAATTCCTCAGTTTAAATACATCAAATTTAACATTTTAATTCCCACAAACAATACATTTTTGCTGCTGTGACTGAGAATCGGGTCCAAACCGTTATGAACAAAAGGCACACCAAATATTACTTCAAATTTCGACAGAAAAAGCAACTTTTTTTAGCAGTGCCCTACCGCATATGGAACATGTCTGAATGGAATTGTCCAAACTAGTGCAACAGTTCGATTGCATGCATAGATTCATAACACAGACCTTTTAATTCCTGATTGATCTGACGGTGAAATGTAACATGTAAACACCTATTTCGTTATCTTCGTTATGCACTTCTGATATTTCCATGATTCCAGACAATAACCAAGCAATACAACATATGGTTCTGTTTCCATTGAAGTTTATTTTTACTGGTTTGTCTCAGACACAAGGTCCATATCAGATTAGTTAGAAGAACAGGAAGGTGTACAAATGCTTATACAAAACGCATTACAGGGAAGTAGGTAGTTGGTACACACAATGAATACTGCGAGAAAAATGGAGATTTGCACAAAACATCAGAAAACTGACGTGAGTGGCTAAGAAACATGGTTGAAGATGCACATCGTTCGCAAGGGAAGTTGGGGTTAACCCCCCTCCTTGGGCTTGATATTTTACGAAAACTGTATCACCTGCGCAAAGGAGATTAATTGTTTTCACATACTTTTTGCGGGTTAATTTGTCGATTTAATGCAGATATCACGAAATAAATTTGCATGCAAATTTTAAGGAACATTGTAAATGTGCAAAAAAGTAATAATTAGGTTTCGGTGGGAATCTGGGTTATCTTCTGCGTCCAGAAACTATCTCACCACTTTTTGCAGACCTTTTGTCCACTACGCATGTTTAAGATTGTGTTCCGTGATAGTTAACTTCATCTGAAGCAATTGTCTTTATTTTGTCTCCTAAGACTGATCAGCGCAAGCGCTGACCGCTTTGGCTACATTACCAATTTCTGCAGCATTACAGAAAAGTTGCACGAGCTCAAAAGCAGCAGTTTTTAACATAGAAGCATTCAGGCACTTGATAATGTCTCAGCAGGGAAAAAGGAAAACAAAAAGTTTGCTGGACGTTTATACATAACAAACAATCGGAAGTTTTCATGCGTACTTTATGCGCATTCTCAATTCAAGTGTAGGTTAGAATGATTCGATCTTGCGAACCGGGGTGTGCGCCAGCCAGTCCAGTCGCACACTCTCTATGCTCGACTGCTCGTATTCGACAACTCATCAGCACAGCCTGATTTTTCCGTAGTAAATTGCTCTGACGCAGTGATGAGTGTGTTTCGCTTCCCTGTTTTAACGCGCAGCCTAATATTTTTGTAGTTATGAACTGCTCTGTCTTAGCGTTGAGTTTATTTTCCTTCGATATCGTAACTTGGAGAGCTGAGAGTTTGCATCCAGGACAATGATACATAAAATAAGGGGAATGCGTGTCGTAGAAGAGCGTGTATATCATGTCAACAAACTTCACCAAAACGATGGTTTGGAAGCATGAATATGACGTCAAATTGTGACATCACAAAGAGCGCACACCAAATACAAATGACCACCACCATAGTCCACTGAATGAACACCCCCTCATGAAAGTTTTCTGCGTACGCCACTGCCGCCGATAAAGCATTCCCTTGCACCCATTCATCCACGAATACCAAACACGAAGCTGAATACACCGCACGTTTTTCAAGCCTTTGGAATCGAACCAAGCTTCCCAGATTCAGTAGCTCGCGCCTTTTCCCACTGCGTCACTCAGCCGTGATTTATTAATCAAATAAGTCGCACCAGAAAAGCAAGCATCCTTTTAGCAAGAGGTGAGTTTGATTTTTTTCCTAATTTGATGGTAATATACTACACGCACCTCTGCAAACAGTTTATACTGCACGGAAAAACTGATGTGTGTGTTTTGATTTTTTCAAAACGTTTGTTACGTTGATACTTAAAGTGTTTACAGGGTTAGTGGCTTGAAATTTAGCACAAACTGCGTGTTGCTGTTTTTCATATCATCTCAACATTTGTGTCTACGAGCTTTTCATGCAAGTTGAACAATTAAAATACATAATACAAACCTACAGCCCTTGCCATTCCTTTCAATGTACACAGACGTTTTGAACTTAACAGATTGTATATTGAGAAAATTCTTGCTGTAGTTACCTACACATCAAACCGAAGAGAATGAGCTTCAATTGATAGAGCTCTACAGACAAAAAAGTATCGCATTTTCAAAACATTCCATCAAAATCCTCTCGACCATCCGCATTTTACTTATATTCAGTCATAAAGACAACGTTTCTCCACATAGGCGTAAGCAATTGGCCCAGTGGGGGGCATTCCCTCCACACATTTTAGCACATCTAGTCATTTTGTGCTTTGATAAGCGGCGTTCCAAAACAAATAGGGTTGTCCCCCTGAAGTCAAACATTTTCCCACAGTAAATTTTGCCCCTCCCAAATTTTGGACTTACAGCGACACTGTTTCTCCATTACTGATTGGAGGTTTATGTGAATCAGTGTTTCAACACATAACATATTTGCGGTTTGGCTATGAACTATAGCAAGTGAAGTTTTACTAACACTTTTTACTCAACTACCCTTCAGCTTTTATGTTAAGCACACGAACCAGAGGCGTAGCATGGAAAGGGGGCCTGGGGATCGCGGGCCCCGGGCGGCACTGTAAGGGGGGCGGGACTTCGCTGACCAAGAATTAATTTTTGAAAGCAATAGCGGCTCTGGTGGTCGTTAAAGGGTTTTAAAAGTTCTTGTTTTTTTTTGATACATTTTTGAATGATCTACCGCTTTTCAAATTTCATGTTTAGAAGCTCTAGACTGGTAGGCTAGCCTAAAAGAACATAACATGCGGCTCTGGAGTGAGTGGATTGATAAAATGTTGGGAGGGCGAAAAGTTTTCTGAAAGAAGCCCAAATTTTGAAACTATGTCCAATAGTTTTAAACTACGTCCAAAACAATTTTCCAAGGGGGGTCGAAAAATTTTCCTGTGGCCCCTATTTACGGGCATGCTTACTTGGGGTCAACTGTGCCCCAGTCCTGCACCTTCCTCGCCAGACAAAGCAATTTCAGTCATCGCAGTCAAAAGTCCTTTGCACAAAGGAAAGAGGTGACATTCGACGACAGACTGAAAACGTTAGGGCTCCAGTTGTTTTCAGTTTATATTGCCCCTCCTATCAAAATCTGATAAAAATTTTTGCATGAAATCGTTGTAAATAATCAAGGCTAGCTTAATCCTTTTGCTCGTATCTTTGGTTTCTCAGTAATGCCCCAACTGCACATCATAACATCTCCTGACACTGAGGCATTGGCGACGAAGATTTCGCTGCTGCGGCGATAGCCCAGTCGTAGAGCGTCCGCCTCTCAATTGGAAGGTTGTGTGTCCAATTCACAGACACTGAGTGACTTACCGTGGTGCTCCTTGGGCAAGATCGTTCGCCTAAACTGCCCCGGTAAGAAGCATATTTCAAACGTTGGCATGCCGCTAATTGCCGTCGTCAAAATTATTTTTTAAAAATTCTTGGCACATCTCATGCTATTTTTTTATTGTTCAGTGTGGTATTTTCAATAACTGCCATGCTGTAGCCCAGTCATTAGGCGGGCCTATCAACATGAAGCTTTGGCGGTTGAAATGAAGAACTTTGCAAAGATAACTGTCCTTATTTTCAATACAGCTGCTGTTTTTCTGCATGACGTAATGGTGCCGGAAAATGACGTTCTTGAAGCGGGGTAGTGCAGTTGGTCCATTTTCATGGGTAACTTTGAGCTCAGATTGTAGGTTTTAACTGCAAGTAGAGTGAATAAGAACCAAACGATAGGCAACGTGGTTTTCGTGATGTCGCCTTTGTTCAACGGTACACTTTAAACATTGGCAGTCATAGCAAAAGTTATTTCAACAAGAAAAGTTTGAAAAAGGTGTTGCTCTCATTTTGATGAATTTGAGGCAAAATCCTTAGTCTGAACACATAACGCAAGAGTAAACGATATGTTTAGATATGATTGTGGTTAACGCTTTTGTTAAAAAAGAGCGTTAATCGAAATGGTTGTACAGCTTGACAGTGGGTGTACTGAATAAAGTTGTTCATCGCGATAACCGTCGAACGTAAGACGTTGTAATCACTGCTCAGCATCCAAAAAGCCCATGTCCCTGCTAGCATGGTTTGGTAATACAGTTTTCGAAATTGACGTCTGTTGGTGACCAGTCCCGTCGCCACGTGGGTTTTGGTGGGCTAGTCCCCCAAAAAAGCAACAAGTGCCCAAAAATCGAAATATGACACACTATAAATCAGTGGATTTTTTGTCAAATTTTAGAATGTCAGTCGTCCTGCACAAACGTAGTCTCCCAAATGCAGATCTTCTGGTGATGGTTCTGTTGGTAACGAATAAAGGCAAGGAATAACACTATGCACGTGTAATTGGAAGAGGTCCAACACAACAGCTAGACTAAGTGCGCAGGTCACGATGAAGACTGCAAGCAAGCCCTTTTCAACCATAGCCTGTTTTAAACCTGTTTAAAATATTTTTTCAAAATAGTTCGCTGGACTTATAGAGGGCTCCGCGCAAGTGCCCACAGAGTTAACGTTCGACGTCTTTCAGGTATTCTAAGAGGATAAAACCAATACCCAAGAGTGAAGTGAACAATGCAACGTTCTTTACACCACCGCGGTCATATTATCAGATTGATTATATAGCCTGCTATACCCAGTATAGATACTATTTTTAGTTAAAGACGGGGATACTACACGAAATTTTAACACACATGAATGTTTACATTTGCAAGGTAGGTATGCCGCCATCACATTCCTTAATTTTTCCGTTTGATACCCTGGAATGAGTAAACTATCAAAATGTCATGCGGTGAGCTTACTGGAGATTTAAAACCTACGGAGAGGAAAGTTTGACTGAATATGTGGGGTTCGTGTATGCCTATGCAAAGCAAGCAAAAAATTGAAATTTTAATGATGAGAAACGTGGCGACAAGCAGAAAAAGCAAAAATCATAATCGACAATCAAAAACAAGACACATTTCAGTTTGTTTGCGTTTGGTTGCGATTTTGAAGATGCTTTATCAATCCTTATATCTTTAAATGAGCACGAAACATGAACTTCCATTTAAGATTTTTGTAAGCAAATCTGAGGGCGTAAAGGGCGGGATTTTATGGTCGGCCCCGGGCGGCACTTAGCCTTGCTATGCCACTGACTCGAACTAAAGCTTTCACTGCCGGAAAGGTGTGGGAACACGTCAAAATTCAAAGAAAATGCGTGTGTAAACGTTGTTTAAGAGTGAAGCTACTCTAGACTTTATTAACACATTTCGATTTTTTTATTAACACACTTTGAACAACCTTGAATGCTGTAGAAATAGGCTATCCATTAAGCTAAACCAGCACTAAATTTCCATCGCTTGTGAATGTAGGGCTTTGACACCAACGGAGTGATTGGAAGCGAAGTTTATCGATAGAAAGCAAACAAGGTGCCTTTGGTTGCTTTCAGAGCAATGCTGGCTTTATCAAATTGCTGTTTGTTGTGCACTTGAAACGAGCATAAACCTTTAAACCGACGTTGAAAGATTTGACCACACGGGAAAGTTTAGTGAAGTGAAGTGTTCCACAGTTCCCTACAAAAACTAAGGTGATGTGGTAAATACGAAAAACAACAAAATCATTAGCTTAATATTTACAAATGCAATGTTTGTTAATAAGTTTCAGCGTTTCATTTTTTGTTTATCCTTTTGATGACATTGGGACGCAGACCGACAACTTTATGCGCTATAGCGAAAAAGACAAACGAAACTTGCATTTTCAGTCAGAATGCAATAAAAACTTCCATGAAACCGAATGCAAAACAGCAGAGAAGAGAAACGTATCAACAAATTTTGATTTTATATGATCAGCTGGTGAGAATTTGGTTTCACAACAAGTAGTATGTCACGCAAATCCGTCGTAAACTCATGCAGTGTTTTGAACGGATTCAAGAACGATTTTGTGCATGTTAAACGGTTGGGTGGTTTCAATGAATTCTGATGGTTACCAAAGGAACTACGAAGAGGCACAAAAAAAGTCCAAGGAAGGTTCGTAAGATGATTGACTTGCGTACAGAAGATATGGTGGGAAGGGGAATAAGCACATCGCCTTTGTTTACATCTCATTCATTATTAAAATTTCAAAATGTATTTCTTATTCAGTTTCGTCTGTTATTTGTATTCCTTCCAGAGTGTCAGGAGTGGTCTCCGGCGCCCCTTTCCGCTTTCGTGCGCCTCGAGCACTGTTTTTCAAGTCTTTGCTATGGACCGGGAGCTGAAGCCGGTTTACCAGCTTTTGTGGGGCGTGCTCAACCAACTAGCCCATTTCTTAAAAGCTATCACCATAGCCTACAGTGATTTGTCACTCTTTATCGAAAAGAATCTTTTTACAGCTAAGAATCAGACATCAAACTCCTAGCAGAGTAGTCTTTATATTTCGCCTATAAGGTAAGCATCATCCGATCTGAGAAACGCATGAAGTACAAAATAGAATTAAATAAAACCAAGAAACAATCAAGCTACCAACTAAGGAAATCTAAACTGAAAAGAGTAGAACCCCTGTCCACTTTAATTGGAGTAGAAAAAGGATACAGTAGGAATAACTAATCAAAACAAACTATCAAGCGTATAGTGACATATAAAACAAAAATAACGGTGCAAGCGGCTGGATAATATAATTTGCTTGCAAGAATATAATGAGAACAGCCACGCCTTGGGTCTACGGATGGTCGCGACTGATCACGGGCAATAAACAAGCCGATTTAACGGAAGTAAAACCATCCCAAAACCTTCCGTTACATGGCAAGGCTGCGTGAAAACGATGCAAACTCAACAACTTTGAGCGAAATCAATAGTTAACGTGAAACAAGCAAAACAACAAAAAGCAGATCTTCCCATTTTCCAGCTACTAAAGCATATTCTGGAGATCTCAACACAATGCAAATGGAAATCATGAGCCTTGTGAGTCAGCGCTCAGCATCGACGCTCTGCAAAGAGTCTTGAAAAATGATGCTGTTGTTAGAGAGACTGTCTTCAATGCATTTTGCTAGGTCGTAGTCATTCATAGCACGCTTACCAATCGCATACCCAGCCTGAAACACACGAAAACTGCTGACAAAATCTATGTATATCCATACGGACATTGTATTAATGCACAGCAGTCAATCACAACACTACAAAAAAATTATGAGGAGAAAAAGACGCAAAAAATCAACCGAAAATTGAAAAAGACTCAAATAAATTTACTAGCAAAAAACAAAATCGAAAAGCACTCGAAACCAAAAGAGTACTGTAGAGACCAAAAATGTTTTAAAGCAAAAACCTTTGTAATCAAACAACAAATTGAAAAAGATCATTAAAAAACAACATTAACGGGATCAAATAAAAAAGCAATTAGGATTAAAATATAAACAAAGTTGCCAAAGGCAAACGGAAACCAAATAAAGCAGTGACCACACCGAAAAACATATGAGAAAATTAAAATCAAGAAGCATTCAAGCAATAGAAATCGAGAGTATCAAAAGTTTTCTGTTTCTTTGAATCTTTTGCAAACGTGAATCTTTTCATATGTTGTAAATAAAACC
>JGI24021J15306_10000292_pt1 | contig 34114 bp, 25 predicted proteins | sample Ectturendosymbi1_FD_15306 | JGI IMG/M metagenome (IMG submission 15306)
CTGATTGTCACATTGTTGAAGTTGTGTAGTCGGTGGGCCATGGGCCCTCTGTTTATTAATTGGGCTACATGCTTTTAAAGGTTTAGAACCCCTGTTTCAGAGCGTCAATATCATCATTTTCGGCTTTGTGCAAGTTGATCATTTACCCTTTCTGTTTTTTTCCCTGTAACAGTGGGAGATGGGGCGTCACAAGTGGATTAGCCTAGGCTAGGGCCTCGCATCAGCTAAATCTGGCCCAGATAATACACCAGTATATTTGACTTGGTCAGAAAATTATACACGTACACCATTTAGAAAAATATTCGATGAAGCAGGTTGTTTACACTTTTGGGGACAAAAAAGATACCCCAATTATTTTTTTGCAGTCGAAAGCGATTTTGTGTTTAGCAGCATAATCATCACAAATATTCATAAGGCATTAAAGACTGAAGTCCACTAATGCTGGGGCCAAACACACCTATCTTCAGCAAACATTAGATGATTCACAATCATATTTCCCACTGTACAGCTCAATCTGGCTGAGCCCAGATGGATTAAGTACTTTGCCTCTCTCTTAGTGTTGACTGTGTTTATCAATTAACACCTAGGCCTGCTTTGTAATCAGTCCCGTCGCCACGGGGTCAGTTTTTTTTCCCCCAAACCAAGCTGCAAGCCCCCCAAATTGAANGATGAAACAATATAAGTGGAGTTTTTAGGTTTCATTAAACTCTNAGATTGTCAAGCCTCCCTGCGCAAAAGTAAAGCACCCCTATTGAAGACTTTCTGGCGATGGTTCACTTTGTAATGCGCTGTTACTAAAAACTTTTGTGCTCTTGTGTTATTCGATTACCCATGTGATATGGAGCGTGAGTTTGCGGCAAATACATAAATATAATATTCATTCAAAATTAGTAAATACCCCGTTTTGCGTATGCCACAGTGACAACAGCGAGCGGCAACTTTTCTACTCACCACTTGGCAGCTGTTGCTGGCGTTACGTTCAAACTTGTTGCCTGTTGGGTTGCACTGAGGAGCAACAATATATACACGGCCCAGTTTCCTTTTTTGTTTAATTGACGTGACAAAATGACGTCATCTCACGTGACTGCAGTCATGCTTTGTGCAAAACACAATCCTGGAAAATTGTGATTACAACTCAACTTAAAACCCAGCATTTTTACAAAAAAGAAAAACGGGAAAAGTTTTGTTTCTCAAATTTTAATTTTACAATTAAATCAAGAAAGATGCCTTACTGAAGCTGATCACAAAAATACTTTCAAATAAAATATGATGTATGTGAGTGAAATACGTCACAGCTGCTTCAGTCGTTATGAATATAATTGCTGAACACATAAAAACAGTCGCCTCGCGGACCTGACGGCTGGCAGTCGTGCTCGGCAGCTCGACTGTCGGGAGAACAAATTGTCGTGTTATGCAACAGTATTTTATGGTTTTGAAGTAACTTTGCAATCCAGTCAAAACGTACGTCATTGTAGATCTGCTGAAAGCAAAGGGAGTGCTCATAACACACCCAACAAGCTTAACTCATCGAACAATCACAGTCTACTCAGAGACTTCAGAGTTTAAGAATGTCATCGTCGCCTGAAGCAACAGCCCTCCATCTTGTTCAGGCCCGCACGCGACGGGCTCAAATCTGTTTTAGTGTTATCGGTGTCTGCATGGCAGAATAGATAACTTTTAAATTTGCAAAAACTACCAGTGTGGAAAACTGAACTTATGCTTTTGTGTAAATGTTCGCAGGTTTATGCTGAAGTTTTAATGAATAATACTCGGTAAAAATAGAACATTACAATGAGCACAGTAGGTAAAAGGTTCCTTTTTTTTGGCATCCAATCCAACCATTCTTCACAATTTTACCCTGTTTGGTGTGAACGAACCATTATTTCAAGAACAGCTACAAAAAGTGATTGATTCTGGCTGGTCTGTTTCATGAAATTTCTAAATCTACATCTTTTTATGGTTTTAAGGCTATACATACAGTATATGCTAAACAATATTTTTGCCTTCAGAGTATTATATGCTCTACTGTAGAAACTAAGGCATTAAAATTGTATACGTGCTCAAGTGTAGGTTTATCACTATGAGTAATCCAGACTAAAAGTCTGATTTTTGAAAGACAGCTAACTTTTTTATTACTTTTGTTCACTATGTTACATGTGTCAGTGAAACAAATGTACTAGATGAAATTCCACTTGAATAATAATCCATTGTATTCAATTTAAGTATTGCAGACCATTTTCAATGCTCATCCAAAACCATTCAGTCCTTAATGTATTCACAGGCCAGTTTTTCAATCAGAAGCAAGTGTTGTTAAGCTGGCATAACAATTCAAAATCCAAGGCTAGTGATAACAAATAATCAAATCATATATGGAGAACATTTTTAGAGATTACATGCATGAAACAACCTATAACCCATATTAATCAGTATGCTCTTGTGATTTGTCTTGACTTTACATGCTGCCATAAACACTTTTTGCTAACACAAAAAACAAACAATTTTTGAGTACTGTGCAATCAGTAGTTTTGAAAGTTTGTTTCAAAGATTATGACTTTAGTGTAATAATGATAAATATTATTTCACAAAAAATTATTATCTACCATGTTGATGTACTAAATTACATCAAAATTATTTGTTCTATGACAACTACTGAAACAGGACATTTTGGTCTGGCTGATTTGGTTTGGTTGTTTCAGTCTGGCCATTTTGGTCTGAGCCATTTTGGTCATAGCACTTTTTGGTCTTGGTCATTTCAGTCAGACTATGAAATCTTCCACCTATAATCAAAAAAACTACAAACATGATCTAAGATCCAACAGTTAATCAGCATCGTCATGATTTTCATTATCATCGGCAAGCAAATTAAATCATTATTGACATTTTGTAATTAAATATATAATACTTCAAACCAGCTAGCGTGACAATTCACCTGTCACACTTTTTTGTCAATTCGCTGCAACACATTGAAGGGAGTTAGTATAACATCAGTTGGTGTGACATTTCACCTGCCTGTGTAATCATTTAAATAAACAAATGTAGTCAGTTGCGTATGTACAGAAATGTCCTCAGACTAAAATGTCTCGTGACTGAAACGACCCAGATCAAAATGGCCAGATCTAATCAGCCGGACCAAATCGACCAGACCGAAAAATTATAAACCTGACAATTACATGAAGTGTTTTCAATGAGGTATGCATCATAGCATCAAAAATCCCTACATGTATTAAATATGCCATAAAATCCACGTAAGCTTTTTGTGCAAGTTTTTAAATATTTATATTTTTTCAATTTTCATTATTAGATACCATTAATACAGGGCTCCCACACAGTATTGAAAGTATTGAAAAAATATTAAATTTCAAAATTGATTTTCAAGACCTTGAAAAAGTATTGAATTTGGCCAAAAAGGTACATTATTACTTAGGTATTGAAAAAGCATGGAAATTCTAAGCTGAAAAGAAATCTGAAGTATCTGAGCAGAATTTTATTGAAGGCAAAGGCCTTCATTGTTTATGCAGTGTTATGCAATGTGTAAAATTGAGTTTCATGATTAAGAACTTTGAAAAATGAAGAGAAGTAATGGTATTGAAATTTTTTAATTTGGTATTGAAAAAGTATGGAAAATGATTGTTAAAAATTTCTAAATGTGTGGGAATCCTGATTTATAGTTTTAACTAATTGCTATTTTTTAGATTTTATTGTGGCAGGTGCTAAAAAAACTAGCCAGTCTCTTAGAATATAACGTAACATAAATATTGGTTATAAAAAAGCAGATGTTGAATTGACATGTCATGGGATTATCTCGTTCATGTTTGCCATGGCCCCGTTTCATTTGCTATTTTCAATTTTGGAGTATAATGCTTATATGTTCAGCTGTATATATATTCAAAACTGATCATTTTTTAATGTACTTTTTTTATTCCAGCTGAAAATCCAGCCACACTGGGCATTTATTTCTGGCTGTTTTGACAGATGTTGAAATTATTCTTACTTGATTACTGAAAAAGTTTTTCTCAGATTACATTTGGAATTGTACCATTATTGTTGCATAATCTAACTAGGACAGCATGGCAGTTGTTGATTGCTATTGTGTACACATGAGCATTTGTATGTGTCATCCACATGATAAAGCATCCAGGTGTGAAGGCTATCCAGGAAAAAATGTAACAAAACATGTTGCATGCAAAATAACAACTTTGTTGGTAATGGTTGGTTAGAATACTGTAGATGTAGAATTCCAGCATTGGGAATTCTTAAAAGTGAACAAATTAGAGATGAAAAATGGTGACTATATAGTCTGGTATGCTGGATAGAGAAGAGCAGGGTTTTCTTTAAGGAAAATGTTAGATACCAGGTATGGATCTGTAGGGACCTAATTTCTCTGATTCTAAGCACCCGATTTTCTCTGATTTTAGGGGCCCGATGATGATTTTCTCTGATTCTAGGTACCCAATTTGAAATTCTAGTGACGCAAATCAGGTCCCTAAAACGCCTTAAAAAAAAACCTGGAGAAGAGGCAACTTTTTTTTGTCAGCACCTCTGTTTTTTAGAAAATTTTTGTTCAAGCATGAACTGTTGTACACGTCCTGCTGTGAAGGGCAAAAACTTTTCTTGAAAGGTCATTAACCTGCATTAATTTCCCCTCTACCTTGGCGCCTGTCAGGGTTGACAAGGGATGGAAAGAGGCCTGATAGATTAACTTGAGCCTGTGGTACAAAGGTCTAAGCCTAGTATAGGACACGACAGTTGTGGACACCTTTGCTTGTAGCCACTGCATAGTCAGTGCCCTGAAAGCAGGCATTGCAGCAATGTAGGCCAAGGTTGCAAAATTCCAAAAATATGTGTGGCTACCCCAGAGAGCAACAGTGGTATCCCTGGCTGTGGTTAAAGGGAACACTGCCAGCATTATTGGCCTATGTGCAAGTTTGATAAGATTTCAGCTAACCCCAGTGTTGCCGTCTGTCACTTGCTTTTGTTTAATTAAAAGCCATTGTCTTGCGAATGTTTGCGCTTTTTGTAAGTTTTGTTGACCCCTCGTGTAGTGTTGTTTCACTCCCCTTTTTAGCTATGTACTGCATAACCTACGATGAAACCACAGCGTTGTGACATTTCACGTTGCTTGAAACTCCTGAGGCTAGAATTGCAAGAATTTGGCAATTTTTCCAACATGACAACAACATGGATGTGTTGGTCCTATGATATGATGTAAAATTTCTCAAAAAAAATTGTGTGTGCTTACAACAGATCCTATAGGTGACTTAATTGTTTACAAAAAGAAACGTTAACATAAACAAACTATTGAAACCTCAAAAGAGAAAAACTTACAAACATAACTAAAAATACCTTGCACAAAATGCCTTTTGCTACTGAATATCAAATTTCTACCAATTAAATCTTTTGGTACTGAAGCTTTGTATTTTTCATTACATGTACATTTGTGTTCGGTACATTTGTTTCAGTGCATGTAATCACAAGTATAAAGCAAGGTGTTACAACAATTTTGGTTTTGGCTAAAGTTCTTTTTTGGTTCTGACTAGAAGTGAAAGTCTTTGTTACATCCATAATCATGTTGATGACAAACCTTTTTTAAAGTGAACATGTTCAATAAGACTAGTTGTTAGTACAGGCCCGTGGCAATAGATTACCCATTTCTAATAGTTTTGTTCCTCAAATAAGCAGTTTCACATCTATATGGTATATAGACCAGCAAGGTCAAATTGTTTTCCACAATGCTGAAAGCAAATTGGCCTTTACAGTTTTTTAAAGTGAAGTGTTTGGGTAGCTGGATATGGCTACACAAGATCAAGTGCTAAGTAGCCAACGACCACCATGTGATTCAGTGCATGGTTAGGGTTAATCACCACAAACAGAAAGCACATTCAGACTTCCCTTGTATACTCGTAAAGTGAACACGTACTAATAGGACAATTTTTGTTGGTGATCTTTACACTGTCCTAGGGTTTTCTGTTTTGATGTTATAGTGTTAGGGTTATATTTTAGGTCTTAAGTTTGGGGTTCGGTATACATACGTTATTCAGTATTCTTTGATCAAATGAACTATACTAGTATTGCTCCTAATTATCTCTTTTTGTTTATTTGAGTTTAATATTTACTGTTTAAATGAATAGTTTACATTGCTACATTAGAGCACCAAAACAGTAAATCCCAAGTCTTAACCACAAGTAATGTTTAACTATGCGCTGAGTCATGTGACAACAAATCATGATCAGAGACATAACTGCTCATATCAGCTTGCATAGCCATAGCCAGCTACCTGGCCACTGCCTTTTTGAAAATGGCCCAGGAAAACAAAAGCAATGGTTCTCTTTGGCTGAAAAACCTGAAAACCAACTTGAATGACTTTTTCACTAGCCTTGTATCGAGAATAAAGCAGGCTTATTGCTCAAAGCATAAATGTTATGATTAAAAACTGAGCAAATGCCTTTAGAGTAGCTAGTTACCAAATAAAAGTGAAAGGGTAAAAACAAATGTTTGTGATTTAGAGTGTAACAATAGTGCACAAAGATTTTGTGGGGCTGTAAATGTTGTCTATAAATCAATAAGCTTGCTCATCACTGCTACGGATTTCACAACTTTTGATGCTGCTTGCATATGATGAACTAGTAGTTTGTTTGAAAACTATTTTGTTTTGAACTGGTTCACCTTGAGCATGGTTTATTGTAAATAGAACCTGTTGTTTATCAACTTGGTAATATACTGTGCTTCTTTTAGGTTGCATACTCTGTTCTAATCTGACTGGTTCTTTTTGATATGTTGTAGATACATTTCTTGAGGGGCTGCATTGTTCATTTGGGTTAGTTCATATATTTAAACACATAAGGTGTGGTATGTCAACTTCTGATAAATGCATACCATATTTATTTGATCTTTCCTCTTTTCAGCATCATGAGCACACATGCTCGATCTGTCACAGGAGGATTTGTGATGAACAGAAGGCAGTTGCAGTGTTGTGAGCATCATTTACTCCCAGGGTTGCCAATTAAACGTGAAACATGCTATACATGAAAGTATCTCAAAAGCTTAGCAAACTTGTGTTCAAGTGTGGCTTACACTAATTTTTTAACACCATTTCGAGCAGCTTACAAAAAAGGGTGGCTAACAATTTAATAAATATAGTATAGCATGTGTAGGCCATTTTTACCAGACATTTATAAGCCATTGTTATTGGCTTTATGAGCCAAAATTAGCCTGTGAGCAATTATTTTTCTACCATTTGTATATACAAAAGCTGTAAAGGTCTAAAAGCTTGACATTTGTATCTGATGTGTTTTTTATCAAGGTTGTTTAGTATTTCTACTTAACAAATGTCTACATTATTTAGTGTTGTGTGGAAAGTGTATGTTATGTGTATGCTCTCTTGAATAAAGAAAACTGCATAAAGTTAATACTGCTCTGTTTGGAAATGCAATTTACATTTTAACTTGATGTTAAACTAACTTGCTGCATATAGGTATGCAGTGGCTAAACACATGCATAAACAAACAGTGGTGTAGCTAATGCAAAGTTCTTTGGAGGGGTAAAATGCTTGATTTTAGGCGAGTAACAGTATTTTGTTTGGGATTCTGGCTCTCAAAGCACAAAATGACTAGATCTGCTAAAAGTTTAGGGGGCCATGCCTGGCTATGCCTATGTATACAATCATGCAAACACATGCATAGTGATAGATAATCAATGTTTGGCAGGGATCACACTGTTTCTCAATTTTGGATGAAGCCTACCTGTTGTCACTGCTTTGAAACTGCCTTGAGCTATTGCTACAGTTTACAGCAGAGGTGGGAAAATTGCGGCCAGTTGGTCAAATGTAGCCCACATGAACATTCAATATAGCCACATCAGAATTTTCATTACCCAAGATAGATCACAGTGTCATGTCAAAAAAACACCATAATAAGCAGACACTTAGACAGTAACTCAAACTAAGTCTCTTGTTCTTTCTCATATTTTTCTCTCTTTATTTTCCTTAGGAAAACAAGGGTAAATTTTACGACCCATCAGCGATATTCCACAATATGTGTGGTCCTTGAGAGTAAATAGGTTCCCTACTCCTAATCCACACACTCACAGAATGTTGATTGAGACTGTACCTTAATGAATTAGCTGGTAATTGAAGACTGAGTCATAATAATTTGTTGACAGCAAACATGCCTTTCTGTTGCATTTTCAATGCTCATGAAAACCTTCGTTTGCCAATAAATTTTTACTTGTTAATTTTAATTTCTCATAAAAGTAGCCAAACCACTCATTGGCTCTATGGTATATTCCAGGGTTTACATTTTTATAATTTTGTGATGTCGTGTGAGTGGCATTAATGCAGAAAGAAGTCATTTCTGAATTTTTGGCTATATACAAGTTTTTGAAATCCAGTATTTTGTAGTAATTTTGTCCTTGGAAATGCTGTATTATTTTACTCAGTTGGTGAAACAAGCTGCTAGCTTACAGTTTGTCTTTTTGCATACACATTTCAGCATCTCATAGAAAAATTTGAAGTTATTTGCAAGTTTTCATTAGAAAAACCTTTGTTCAATGCCAGTTGCTGAGAAAGAAATTTGATCATGTTTGTAAAAACTGAGTTAAATCTTTACTGTAAGATTAAGACTGAAAAGCTTGTTTTGCATGTGATCAGTGAGATTTTGTTTGCCACTGATGTATCTCTTTTCACTTGTGCAAAATGTGTTGTAGTGTTTGCTGATGAAATGCAAAGTAGCATAAGATCTGTTGGGACCATGAACAAAATCTTCTGTTTGTGGTGTATACATTGATACAAGAAATGACCCTAACAACATATGAAATCAAAGATCGACTTTTACAAGTAATTAAAGAAGACGGAACTGTAAGTACTGATGACATTTCAATGTCTACATGTATATCTCACCAGAGACTCTCTATTTTCAGTGCAGCTGTTTCCGTTTGAGCATATCTCATTCACAGTTGGGAGTCGTGATATTTCAGATACTCAGTGCAAAAACGTTGGATGAATTGTTTTGGAAGCATTTTAGTGTGTGAAAGTCACTAACATCGTTTTGCCAAAGTTGATGTCAATGTTTGTACGTTTACAGTGGTTGCATCATAGATCCTTGTGAAGAAAGCAAGTAGATTAATTTTTAAGAATCCTATGAATTAAATGCAGTTTGGCAACACATTTTGCACTTCTACAATCACTGTACATATCATTCCTACAGAGTAACAATTTTTCATTTGCTTTGAATTTTGGAATGTCCATGGTTGTTTTGTTCTTGCTTGTTCTCTGTGTTCATCATATAGGAAGCTTAGTGCATTGTTAAGTGTCACTCCTACATTTTTGTTCACCCAAATTTGACCCAATGTTTTGTATTCAAAGTTACCATTGCACCAAGACATGTGAAAACCCCCCTGCAAAAAACCTTGTTAAGAATCTGATGTCTGTTGCTATAAATTTTGTGCATTGTTCTGGCAAGGCTATGACCCACTAGGCTGACCAAAACATTAGTAAGATTTCATATTTGGAATATGTTTTTCAAATTATGATATATACTACTCACCTGCTAACAAACAATAGTTTTCTTCCTGTTATTTTTTCTGCCAAAATCAGTAATTTGCTAGGTTGACTTCAATTTAATGGGTAAAATTCCACATGGAATTAGTTACATGGAGATGTTTTGACTTTTTAAGCTGTCTTGTTTTCCTCCAAAAATCAAATCTGGTAGGGTGGTTGTTTTACTAATTGCGTAGGTTTCCCCCTCAGCTGTTGGTTCACTTCATCAGCAATTTACAGGCAACCACCTATCCTAAGGAAAAAGAAATCTGAAGACATATTACATCAGTGTTTAGGAGAAATAATTAACCTTTACTGTGTTACTATCTTCTGAGATACAGTGATTATTATTTGTATGTAACAGTTGGGTCATTTGGGACATATATTACTGGGATAGGATTCAAAGAAAACAAAGTATTGTTGAAGTTTTAAGAAAACCATTTTTAACTAAATTGATGTTTTTAGGTTTTCCATTGATGCTGCCCTTGCCCAAAGCTCTAAGGACAGCATTTTTTTTCTTTGCCTAAAAAAATTTCTGGCTGTGTGTTTTTGGTATAAACTGCATCAATATGGCACTGNTTCAAAGTTTTTGGAAAAAAATGTTTTACTACCCGGTTTTTGAAACATTACAAATTTGTTACAATGGTCCACAAAGGTGTTAATTTTAGGACATCTTGTGCTTCCAATCAGCCTTGGAAGCCAAGTTTGAACGTTGGGGGGTTCAAAATGCATTTTAAGGTGAAAGAGTTCGTTTTATTGCATAAAATTTTTTTTTCAGCAAAACAATTTGGGGACACACAAAAAATTTGGGGGATATTGCCTCTGAACACCTCCCCCAGGACTACGGACCAGCCTGAAATAAAGGCAATGATAAAGGGGACCCTTCCCTGCAATGCCCCTCAAGGTTGCAGACCTGCTTTGAATAAAAACATAGTTTTATACATCAAATGTTATGTAAAACAGTGCTGTACTGAACCCAGCAAACCTAAAGCAATTAGATTGTACACTCACCTTAATCATTTGTTGTTTCAGGTCATAACTTTTGAGCTTGAACCCCCACAGGTCATCCAAAGTATCAAAAGACTTGTGTTTTCCAAAACAAAATTGAGAGAAGTGCTACCATCTAGCGGTTTGGGCCTAGGGCCAGATGAAGTGGGCCAAAAAGGCCAAAACTACTCTACTTTATGATGTCACTCACAAAAATTCCAGAACCCAAAACCAAAAAAGTTTTTTTTCAATGTGGATTCGAAGAATTGCCAAGTCTTTTGAGGGTTTGAATAGCTTTCTAGCGCAATCGGCGGAGGAGCTGTGGACTTGCAAAAACATGTGGAAACTGCTGTGCTAGGCTGCAAACCCTGGCAGCTAAGGTGTTAACGACCACATGCGCAGATTTGTTACGTTTGGACCTAGGCTAATAACTTCTATCAGAAAATAAGTCCATGAAGCTTATTATGAATATTCAAACACTGAACTGAGTAGTGCTGCGATCGGAAATCCCGAGCGGCATATGCGCAAAGCTTCGTGCTGTAGCAGCAAGCAACAATAGAGTTCACATGCCATGATCACTCTGTTATTGCTTGTTCGCGCCACATGTATGTATGGTGTTATTCTTCACGCACATCCCGTTCGTGGTGAATCACACAATCAACGCAACACCACCGGAGAGGTTGCAACAGTAGCAACTCAAAAAAATTTACGGAACCGCAAATCGCTTCCTAACGCCCCAACAACACCCTCCCCAAAACACTCAACATTGAGTACTCGTAAACCCCGGGCAAGAGGGATTGAGTACTCGTAAACCCCCAGGCTCTAGCGTGTCTTGAAATCCACACTTGACGAATTTTTCAAAATTTCCAATTGCAAGGTTCGAGTCCGAAACGCAACAAATCTGTTGATATGGACGGTAGCACGAAAACCCGTTTCATTAACCATAGAAACAAACAAATGTGAAACGTTACAGATCTGTGCATTTGGGTGTTAGAGAGTTAATATCCTGGAAAATCTTCCTTGTTGCAGGTGCAACCACAAGTCATAAACATTGATATAAAAAAGTTGCAGATAACATTAAAGTACTGTGTTTGGTAAGCTTGTACATGGCATATCTCGAGGGACAGAAGGAATATTGATGTTGGTAAATAATCCCAATTGCAATGGGCCATCTGCAGTTGCCTGACCTTTTTAACTGATTTATTTGGTTTTAGATTTTTAGGCTTATTCACAGCAATAAACCACTTTGGTTTGTTTAATTTATTAGTTCCGAGGCGGAACTTTAAGTGAAGCAATGTAATTTAACCAATTATTTGGTTGATATGATAAAAGGCGATCTAATAGTTCGACCTGCAGTTAAAAAACTAATTATATCTCTATTCTGATGTTGCAAACTCTTTTGTAATCTTGTGAGTCAATCGCTTAATGTAATGAAAGTGTTTCTCGCAAGCATGCATTAGTCATAATGTGGCTAATCCATCACTTAGAACTACAGGCTTGTTAATATACTCTCTACCTCTTGTTAAGAAGTTAAATTCAGCTTTTTCCCTGCGTTTTTGGAAAATAGACTTGTGTACTAACGATTTTCAAATCCAGCGTTTTGATGCGAACTTGATGAATTAAAAGTTTGTAAGGTGACTTTTTATTCCAGGTGTCAGATCTACGAGCCACCCTAGAAATCATCACCATGCTGGAAAATACAACAGTAACTAAAAAAGAACTGGAGGTAGCTTACTTATTTAGTTCCTTTGTTGATTTTTTGCGTATTAACAAAAGGCCTGAAACAAGAGTCTGACTTCTCTTTAAACAAGGGTTTCTTTAACAGGTAAGCTAAATTGCATCAAGTTTCACCATACCAAAAAAAGAACAGTGTTCCATATAAACGAATTGACACAGTGCTTATTTTTCTCCTAGTAAAATTTGAAAAGCTGGAAACTTTCCTGCTTGTGCGAATATTTTAGCGCTTAGTTTTGACGAATTTCTATTTTTTGTTGACCAAGATTGTGGATTCTCTAAAGCTATTGAATGGCAGTAACAAAGGTAATAATAAGTACTTAAGTTCATCTTGTGCAATTAGGACACTCGTCTCGGAAAGTACATTAACCTTGTGCGAAAAGCAGCTAAGGATGAGATACTGCAAAAGCGAGCAAAGAAGCTGATCAAGACCTGGCAGCAAATGATCCCCGTTCCCCTGCAGGTTTGGTGGGCGTTGCCAAATGTGTTTCGGAATGTTCCTACATTTCAGGGGTATATAAGACAGCCCGCGATGGTTTCTCACTTGTAATTGTGATTAAAACTTCGCAGTTTTGTGACGTAAGACTTGCTTTCGCACGTGATTACTGTTTCCTTTTTAACAAACAAATACGAATTTCTTCGTTAACGGCTGTTTTGGTATAGTCCGCGACTTTGTCGCCAGTGTGAAGTGGGAATTCTGGTAAAAGCGTGCAATCTTTCTACGCACAAGACGGCTTTTCACTGCTTGCACAATATAAACCTTGCGTTACGTCAATGCAACAAAGGTCTTTCTCAAAAAATGTTTAATTTGTCTTGTTGCTAGCGGGAAGATGCGCAGTTATTTTGATTGCCTGACAAACCGTACATTTGTTTAGTCAAACATCGTTCCTTCCGGTCGAAGAGCTTCCCCGAAACCTTCAACTGGTGCCTTGTCACAAAAAGGCACTGTCGCTGCCAAGCCATTGCTTCACAAGACCATCATCGCCGCCACTGTGAACGGGAATCTTGGGTCGCTACGAACTAGTGTCAAAGCCAATCGAAAATATGACTCACAAAAGCGTTCTGTTGCCAAAATAGAGACCGACGGCTCGAACGTCAAATTACGAACTGACGCCAAATTCGCAAAAACTATCTTGAAACCGAATAAAAACTCGACTTCGCTCTCAAGAACTTCATCTCCGAACCCATCCGGAAAACCCCGGCAGAACGTGTCTTCCGATAATTCTTTTTCGTGCAAGACCAACGGTCTCAAACTGAAAATAAAGGTAAGTACGAAAGACGCGGAAAAGTTTTCGCGAACATCCATGCTTTCGGGGCGTTATGTCACAGAATGGTTTATCGGATAAATTCTATTGGTACGAGTGATGGTCTGCTCTCTCGCATGCTCTTATCAGTTGGAAGCCGCAGCGGTTGACTGTTGGCAGTGAGCCTTGTGGACAGGGTTAAAGAAATTGCTTTTACTTCTGAACGAACGGCCGGGCACAGATTGACGAACGCTTTGCAGTAAATTGTTACGTTGCTGTTCCTGTAAAGAGTATTTGTCATGGTGAGTGTCGAGTGTCTTCGAGGACACTATGCAAGCGAATGGCCGCTTTGTTTCTGTCACCCCGCTGCGGTCCCTAATCATGATGCCGAAAGCTTGCGCACAAGTCATTCGTGTTATGAACTGATGCACTGGTGTTTATTTCATGCCCACTTCGTTCGTTTTTTCACATTTTGCCGCGTTTCTCTGGCAATCCATGCGCTTCGATTACTGAGGATGGGGATCTCTCGCTGAGCGGGTCGCTACGGTTGAACTTTGGACTCGTTGTCATGGTGTCGATAGGGATCTGGATCAATTAGCAGCTCTAGAATAACACGAATGCATGGCGGTAGGGCAACCCAAAAATCAAGCTGGAACAAAGGCGCTTCTAGAAATTTCTTTGCGTCACGTAAAGTGAGGTGAAGTTCATTTTGGTTTAATAGCTAGACTCCTGATAGTCTGCAGCAGNGTTCCCTCCAAGATGCGCAGCACCACCAGACTATTTCCGCAGTGAAATCTCATTCTCGCGCACTTCGCACATTCCAAATTTGAAAGGAAATTATTATTAGCATTGTTTGGTTCAGTTTCGTTTTTACTGGCTTTTTGCACTCTTGGAGTGTCACCCAGTGTTATGAAGCGTCAATCTCCGCTTACGCCGTGGGCCACACGGCGATTTCGCAGTGAATGCTGCATTGATGACGGGTCAATGGCAGCGCTGCGTGAGAACCGTTTCCTTGCACCCACCCATTCACGAGCACTAAGCCGGACATTTCGACGTTCACCGTATTCTAGTTTTGAGAAGCATTTTTCGATTATACTATCCGGAGGAAACTCCCACTTGGTAAATAACTTTCAGAAAGCGGCAAGTCTTTGGTATGACCCAGCGGGGAATCGAACCCTGTTTACCAGTCTGCTTTGCCGGGCATTCAACCAACTGAACCGCTCAGCAGGAATACTTGCATATTGGCCTTTTATAAATGCGCACCAAGCAGTTGTCTGTGCGAAACCATTTGAAAACCCCAAGAGTAAAAATATGGTGAATTTTTTATCGCGGCTAATTATCTTGCTCCACCATACAAACTAACGGTGCTGATCATTGCAATCGCAAGCAATGAACCGTCTATCTGTACATTTGGTAGCATTTACAAAAGCATGATTTTTGCGGGGCAGTGGATGGCGTATCTGTTAATCATTATGGCACAATGAGAAGTAAGGCGAACAAGCTTAACCTTCTATACCTACTGTAGTTCCTGAATAAAAGAGCGGTAAGGGAAATTTTGTGAAGTTCCTTCTCGTACATTTTGTTGTAAAGGAAGAGTATAAATACACAGTATCTTTGGTGTAGAAAAGTACAATGAGGGCGGCAGTAGCTCAGTGGTGCAGTGCCCCATCTCTATCGAAACGTTGGCAATTAATCCACGACCAGTGTGGCTGATTCATTGCAGTGCTTAGGCGAGAAGGCTAATCGTAATCGCCTTGACAAGAAGCAAATTTAGGCATCGGCCTGTCTCTAACTGCCGCCACCCAAATATCAACAACTGCGGAACCATAAAAAAATGTTAGAAACCTAACATGCTGAAAATTCCAACAGAAAAATTCATTAAAATTTTGTGATCGCGTCATGAAACTGTAGAACCTTTTACCTAAAGCTGGAGTTACTGAGAAGCTTTTAAGGAACCCTTATGCCGTTCTAAAATAGCACCCTACCAAGTGCATTGTGCGAGGGTTTATCTGACCCTTTTCTGAACGATAGCGGCATATACAAGGATTAAATCTCTGCCGTGGAAGCAAAACTATCCGTGGGTTGAATATTAGGAATTTAATTTGCACTTTCCTTCGTTTTTTAGCGACCTTGTGTACTCCTATTTCACTGCGAAGGGAATCAGATATTTGTTCTGGCAATTCCGGCAAAGACTTACCACTCGTTACCAGTTGTTTAAATCACCATATCCTCATGATTTTATTACCGAGATTCCCAGAATGTAATACCTTTCTGATATGAGTGCAAAATACAATCGCTGTAATCGATTAAATAATTTGTCTGCACTATGTTCCCACCGATCCTCTGAACCTCCTTGGCGCCCGTTTTTTCCACGAGCGCTTCACTGCGCTCTCATTGCTCGATGAGCCTCTGCTTGTCAGAGAAGACCGACAGTGGCTTGCAATTGGCGATTGCGGTTCTGAAAAAATTTGAGTTATTGGTTGCAGATCGTCTAGGACGATTCTTACGGGATCGATTCCAAACTTGTTCTTAAAGTACGTGACAGTTTTTGCTTCGAGCATTTCCTTTTGTTATCCATTAAGAGAAAAACCATACACAATATTTGGCTGGATGGCGAAACGCGAAGTAGGTTTCAGCAATATTTACTGTTCCGTGGGAAACGCGTATTGTAATCTTGAAGACCTTGTGGTTAAGTCAAGAATGTCGACATTCTACCATATTCTAGTTTTAAGTATTATGCGACCATCATTTAATTATCTTGCTCTCGTTTTCGAATAAAATGTTCGCAGGATATTCACAGTTTGTAAGTTTTATATAGTTGTCTCATTTGCGTCCCACGTTTCAAAGTGCTTTGGAAATGCGATATAGATAAGAAAAACGAATATGCTGGTTTGTATTGCGCCTCAGCCTTGGCTCGACTTGTAGCTCTCCTATTCTACCGGTAAGTAGAATGAGCATCAGCTGGTTTCGCGAAACTGTCTGTCTTGGTTCAGCTGACGTAGTAGTCGCTTTAAGTTACGCTCAGAGTCGCTTCCCCTTCAAGTTATTTTCAAACCTGTAATTAANCCATCGCTAAAGTGAAAGTTGTCAAAAGGATATCGGTCGCGGTGCAAAGCTGTTCGTTTAGGTGACAAACCGCTTTCCGACCTTATGATCGGTTTATCAAACTTGGCGCCTCTTATTAATAAGCGCTTGGTCACCAGCAAGAAACGCAGCAACTGTTGCGAATTTTGTTTTGTGTGTCACACGCTTTCCCGGGCAAATGGTGTGTTTACGATCATGCCCTTTCCAAACTGTTCGAATAAGTTCTCGCTGAGCTCGGATTCCTCACGCGGCGCTCGGGGTTGACCAAAAAAATTTGAGGTTTCAAGCAAGGGTTTTGACACTGTGCATACGAGTTTTGTTTTGGACAACTGATCGCTTTGTTGCCAAAGAAAACCTTGATTTTTTTACTCAAAGCAGCCGAANGTGTCAGACATTAGGAGTTGTAAACCTTTTTAAGAGATGCTTCTTTCCTGCCCATCGTTTAAAATCGAACGAGTCGAACGTCCCATTTCACGCTTTTTCGCCGCTGACAGAAACAAGCGACAGATGATAAATAGTAAACACGGTCGCTGTGTTCTAGAACTAACGCCTCTTCCGAAGGCAAAACAGACTACGCTGTGCTTCTTGTATTGAAGACTATGACTCCAACGTCAAGCTGGAACGACTCCGACGCAAGACATCGAAGGAAACGTAAACACGAAGACGACTCCTCCCCACCCGACAGTCTCGACTCGACAAGGACTAGCGACGAAGCAGCGTCAAGTACCGTGTCAGCGAGCCTTTCACCAGAGTCGCCTGGTTTGCACGAATTTCTGCCAACTGCCGTTGTCGAGCGGACAGCATCACTAAGCGACAGTATTTTAAAACATTCGGCGCCGCCAGATGTCGCTGCAAGGGCTGCGAAACCACCGGAATGCCCAGTCGCGACAAAAAACCCGAATGCTGGCCGCTTAGGCGTTGACGGTTGCTTGGGTGGTGACGGTGCGTGGTTTTCATGGTCTGACAGTATTTTAGTGTCACGACCCGATACATTAAGAACGGACAATGATCCGTTTGATTTGCTAAATATTTTGCCATATGTGGAGTTGGAATAGACCACGAACGCTAAAAATTGCTGGCCACCCAGCCTCTGATGATCTATGCCGAAGTGGTTTTTGTTCAACAGTTCGCGCAAAGCGCGCCATGAGTTGACCTGCATCACGCCGCACGAGCAGAGCAATGCAGTAAGCGCGAATGCTGCCTTTATCTTCTTGGTTTCTTTTTTATCTTCTGGCTGTTGCGCGCGAAGGTCGGTAACTGAATCCACCGAAACTCAATGCGCAATATCGCGCGTGCAGCTGCGCACGATCATTGCACGACCCAACAGTGTTGCGAAACCAGCGTCAATACTCACAAGTGTTGCCNTTGTTGGCGCGAAGAGCAAATCGATTGCGATTTCTTACAATGACCTAAGATGTTAAGCGCCGGCGGGGGGTTCGAATTGTTTTGCGCTTATGCAGGCGTGTTTCGCGGACGTACCCAAAGTTTATTGAGCCTATCACCCCATAACCTCCCTTTCTCAAAGCACAAACGTGTGATGAGGGAACAACGTACGATTTCTCACGATACTTGGTTCTTAGCGACCCGCTCGCTCTTTACCAGTTTTCATCCCTTGGCATCGACAAAGTGTTTCCGATGAATCCAGAAGCCCGCCGGTCCCGCGCGGGCTGCACTTTCCGATTTTCTTCGTGTCGGGTCGGTGCACTTGCTCGATTCCGACAGAGCAGCTGGCATGTTACGGGATTGCCGGCCGGCACTTGGGCTGGAAGAGCGCGCGCTGTGTGAAGACCGTTCCTTTTTCTTTTCTCTTTCTTTAAGGAAAGCTTTTTTCGTCCGAGGGTTCAAATACAACTGAATCTCCTGCACAGATTTGCTGTTGTATGTGGCAAGGTAGCAGAGTTTCTCATTCGATTTTCTGCAGTTGATTGCACAACACCTGTTTCTTCAGTAGATAAGTTCACGTAGTGTCTAGACGAGCTGTGTCCAATCCAAATGGCTTACTGGGCCAAAAATTAAGTCACTATCGTAACCAGGACCGCACATTGAATGACATATTAATGAGGGCCGCACATTGAATGACTTACTTGATCTTGGCAAACTAATTTAGCTTAAGCTAATGTACTGAAAGCGTTCGAATCCTAACTGCAATGGCACCAGACGTGATAAAATGGGACTGAGGACCACCTGCATCAAAACTGTCAAATTCAAGATTATCAATATAAGGACAAGTTGTCAGTATGTACGATTATTTTACTACAGCGAAAACCTAAACTGGGCCGCGGGTTGGACATAGCTGGTCTAGACTAGAGGTAGACAGTGAGATATCGCTGCAAAGCCCACATACTTCGTGGCTTACGTGTTCCGTCATTTCATGTGTTCTTTTTCGGGTTTTTATTTAAAACCTCATAGGACTATTGCACATAATTTCGTTTTTCAAAGGGTTTCAGAAATGTGCGGCATCATGGCTTAAAACGGGCAATTTGTGTATTTTCAGCAGTTCGAGTTAATTGCCATCATGCCAATCTGATATAGCATTAACTTTATCATTAGGACTTTAATTTTATGCCTCCTGATTAGGCGAATTAAACAGGGGGCCCGCGAATGCGGTGCTACCTCGGGCCCAGAATTTACAGGTGAGCTTCAGTTTCTGAAAAGAGATTCCGTTGCCCTCTGTCTGTCACCCATCGGTAGTTTTGTTTTTTTCCAAAAAAGATGCGTTCGTAGTAGTTCTTGTTGTAAAAGAATGTAAAGCACTCGACTTTTCGGCGCGCCAGAATACTTTGAAAAAGTCATCATCACACTTCAACACTGGTCGCCGCTATATTCCTTTCGAAACGTCAATATTGCTTAATTCTAAAAATTTCGTTTTCCGATTGCCGCTACCCAAAATGCCCTGATTCTCTTTATTTTGCCACAAGAAACACAAGTGCCATTGCCTTGCATTCATTTGTTTTTTCGTGATAGTTAATCGACACTGCCTAAGTTTGCCTGTTCCTTATACTTTTTTGCGTCACTCAAGGCTGTGGTTCCCAACCTTTTCAGTAGTCTCTACCAAAATTGCGCTCGATTTGTCGTCTTTTGCAAACGACTGCAGAGTAGACCACCACGGCGGTTAGTTCGGTACTTCGCTCTTTTGCTTTCATCTCATACATGCAAAGGTCAACATGGATCCCTAAAATCTGTCTGTGGACCCCTAGGGGTTCATGGACCCCCGGTTGGGAATCGCTGACTTAAGAAGAAGGCTACTCTCCATTTCGTAAGTCTGTTGGCAATTGTTCACCACGACCGATAAGGTCCAACTGACTGCCAATCACACCTAGACCGACTGCTTTCGAAGCCTGGATGTTTGCAGGAAAAAACATCCTTTGGCTGCCAGCCTCTGGGTTTGGAAGACGAAAAGAGGAAAATAAACTTATTTTGTAGATGGTGTATATCCGCTGTAGGTGCCAAGCTGCGTAAAATCACGTGTATACATACAGCCGTACATATATTACAAGAGGAAAAGTTTGTTTGTCACACAAATACAGTATTAAAGACGTCTGAAATGTACGTATGCGTGCCTGGGCATACAACGTTGCAAATAGTAAACAGTAGGCTATATGTAGAGCGTTGGGCAGAGGAAGTGGTACTTTGAAGGACTGTCCTCTGAGATAAAAGACGGTTGGCAACCCTAGCTGTGAGCACGCTTGTGAAATATGTAACTAGAAGTCAGGTAGCAACGATTGGGCCGCGAAGGTTGGCATTAACAGGAGACCTAATTTCTGTGGCTTTACACTCGGTGGGACTAACCTTGGCTGTGGTCGCTTATAGCCCCAATTTCGCTGGCTTCGACATGCCATACGTCCTAATTAAAGATGGGAAGTCATGCGAACTGCGGATTAAAACTATATAAACTTTTCATCGAATCTTCAATGTGACGCTTGATGTTTTCATCACAAACGAGTTTCATGCGCCTGGCTCGTCCTTGATAAGAAATTGTGCAAGGCAAAACTGCAGTCGTTGCATAGTGGAAAATGGGAAGATTCATTTAATACAGACATTGTGCCAAACAGGAGACAAATGGCTTGTTGAAGATTCTTTTCTTCAACATTGTGATTGTAATAACTTGCCTCGATCGGTGGTCTTCGTGCTAGACGCGGTGCCACTTTTTTTGGGTCATTTGGTATCAGCATTTAGAGCAGGTGGTGTTGAAGTTAGCGTGGCATTTGCTTTTATTATTTATTGATGGATTCGTAGCATTGTATATTTTAGCTAAAGGTAATTTTTATTACTGAATGTGCTTAATTGTGGCATTGCAGTTTAAACTGCTAAACCTCAGTATGAGCTGTAAAATTCTCGATGTGGATCTTGGTCGTTCTAGAGCAGGGGTTTCCAACTTTTTTTGCCCACGCCACGCCTAATCACCTCTAAAAACCTGATTGCCACCTAGTGGTGATATATAAGTCTTATGACTTCCGGTTTAAGCTAAGAAGCGTAAAACGCCAATACCTTGATTTAAACAAGCTTCCAAGAATATAGCATTCATGAATAGGAAGAATGAAATCAAAAATTTAATACGAAAACTTGGACTCAGACCTCGTGCTTCCTTTAAAAATCAGATTGCCCTCCTGTGGAGCGTACGCCCTACGTGGGAACCACTGTCTAGACTACAGTCTGTTGAAAGATGGAGAATGTGCAACTTCAAATCTGCTCTCTTGATTTTCATTGAAGAGGCTGGGGTGTAGAAAATTTATTGACCAGGACCTTAGCCAGGTTTTACCATTTGGGGGGCAAAATTTTTGTTTTTATGATGTATTTGAAACAAAATTTTCCTGGACACAACACTATTTGGGGGGTACAAAAAGTTTGGGGGTCACTGACCCCGAATACCCCCCCGTGACTTTTCGTCTTTTTCAACCATGCCTGTCAACAAAGACACACACTTCTGTTGAGAATGTCTATATGCAAGGTCAAGTGCAAAAAATTTTTACGTGGAAAATAATTTAATTTCATTCTGTTCTGAAAAATAAACATCGCTACTTGACAAAAGTGTTTACAAAACAGTGTGAATTTTTTGATTTATTTGCTCTTTTTCAATGTTTCATCAAAACTCCTTAACGTTATTCCAAATGTCTGAACTTTTTAAGTTTTCTTGAAGGTTAAACTTCATTTTCAAAACTTTTCGGTATGTCTCATATCTTCTCCAAATTTATTTTCTTTTTCGATTTTTGTAATTTGATTTCTTTTCTAATTTTTCCAATGTTCTTCATTTCTGGTTAAAACCTTCTGAGAGTAACGGGGCGCCATACTCCGGGATGGTTACTGGTGATTAGAGGAAGAGAACGAAACGGTCGCCTTTTTTCAGAGATGCCGTGCCCCCTCTTTTTTAGAGATTCGCATTTAATTTTCGCATTGTTTCGTTAAAGAGCTTATGAACCACTCTAGAGCCATATTTGGTAAGTTCTGAAGCAAGTCATGTATTTTTCAAAATAAAGCAAAAACTATCCGCGAATGTACCAATGGGGCCTCTTAACAACTTTAATATGTAGTTTCGGGGCACCTTGCGGAGAGTTTGCCTCGGGCTCCTAAATTCCAATATCCATCTCTGGCCATACTACTGCGAGTTGCACAATCTTGTTTGAGCATTAACTTGAACGTGCTTGCTCCAAGTTTGCACTCTGTTATGCCACTTTACTGTTACACGTTACAGCTACGCAATTCTGTATTTGTTAGGTCGTCGACAGAGAGAAAATACTCACGAACTTCAAGTTCTTTGGTAACGGGTGGGTCAAAAATAAACACTAAACATTCGTATTGAGAAACAAGTAGTTGTCCTGGAAATGTCTCCCTCTAACAAAACTTTTGCTGCATTGGCCAACAACATTGTGGTATCAGCAAAGGCAGGAATTGCACTGTTAGGTAGATTTCAGTTTGCCAGCTCATTGCCCGAAATCAGAATTTCCCCGTCAGAACACGTTTTCCAGAATTTTGCGTTTTTCTGAGACAAATTGGGGGTTGCGGGTCCAAGGAAAATTTAATGTACTCGGGGACTATGGGAAAAACCACTGTTCTGTATTGGAATGTTGATATTATTTCGCTATTTGTAAGCGAAATAATTTTCAGTTTAACACTTTTTCAGAGCCAATTTACATTTTCTTCGCGAATACGATCACACATGTGAAAAGCACGATTATGTTAATCTCTATGCATGGGCGTCGGAAAGTGGGGGCAGGTGGGAGCTTGGCCTCCCTGGATTTTGAAAATTTCAGCAAAAAAGTTTTTTTCTTAGTTACGAGTAGGAAAAAAAACAAATTTCAGCGCTTTTGCCCCTCTCCCCTGAAAAATGCCCTAGTTCNTTCCCATGGAAAGTTGCGTCTCTCCTAACGCTCATTTTTTATGGTGCTTGATTTGTACAGTGAGTATGATCAGGTATGTGCTGGAGTTCATTTTTGTCTGTTTCTGCAGACATTTGCCTTGTTTTCGCTTTTGCAACTTGAAATTATCCAGTGGTATTTTTTGTGTAAATCCAATCCCACAGTAATCCAGTGCTTGCAGGTCACTAATCGTGTGTCCTACTGATCGGGATTAAGTTAATGACAACAATCTTATGACAGCTGTTACAGCCAAAATTAATTATTCTACGCAGATTAGTACGCTCAGTTATATTTCGGTAACCTTCCACACTGCGAGCTTCATCTAATAACGTCGCTGATTATCCCGTTTCTGTCCTCTCGGCAATTGAGTTATTCACTGCCTGCAAACTGCGTGCTTTAACTTTGTACAAACTGACACTAGGGTAACAGGAAAGGACGGAATATTGTCCAGTAACTTCAGACACATGCTTAATCTTGAAGAATCAAAGGCTTTGCACCAAGTCTGCACAACATACGGCCCGCGGTCCACGAAAGCTTTTCTTGCGGCCCGCGAGAGCTTTCTCAATTGTAGAAAATGTTGCAAAAGCTCGACCTTGAATAAGTATTGTCGTTCCAGAGTTCCTTCCATACTGCAACAAAACTTCCACATCGAAATGAAACAGACTTTTGCGGCCCGCGGCAAATTTATATGGATAATTTGGTCCTTCGAGCTTTCTGAGTGGTGCAGGCGTGGTTTACACGTAACTAAACGATTCATGCAAAAATAGTATTTATTTCAAAACAATACTGAAAAAAGGTCATAAAAGAAATTTCATCTGAACAAGAAGACAGATCAGTCATTTTTTTTCTTGTCATCCCCGTTTTTGTTTTCCGTTTGACTTGCCAGCGTTGTTTCCACCAGTTCCGAAAGTGAGTCGATTTTCTGTAAAGTGTTTAAATCAGACTGGGAAAGACAAGGTATCGCATCCACAGATCTGCATTGCGCTTTAATGCTTGTCCAACAAAATGTTTAGATCTTGCAGTTGCAGTGAAAAGGTCGTAACACATAAACCAGTGTTTTATACTGTACAAGAGCTTATTTTTCTGAAATGAGCACAATTTCTTTAACGCTGGTGTACGACCAATACAAGGTTTTAGGTGGCGAGACATTTTTCAGTTTTGGCATCTCACCAGTGAGATGCGGCAACATTTTTGAGGAAGTTCCAAAGGTGGCTGGAGTTTTTTAGAAACCAGGCATCTTTATTGCGCATATGTTCTGGAGTAGTGAATCGGAAAATAAACCAGTTAAAACAAAACAAGCAGCGAAAACATACTAATTTTTCTATTTGATAAAAGGGAGGCAATTAGCCTTACCTTCAAAACGGTAGTCTCATTCATGTTTTTCAGTTGGTAGACGGAAACTAGTCCGTCGCTGTCACCCACTAAAATGCTGTTCGAGTTTGTCGAAAACACCGTGCAGCTCAACTTCGTGCTCGGGCTGGCAAGAGTGATAATGAGAGGATCCAGTCTGGAAAGTACAGTTTTTTTTACGCCTCAAAGAATGTAAGAAAATGCAAATTCAGTAGATGGTTGAACAGTGGTTGTCTTAAAAAAATTGAGCAATTTTCCTTGTTAAGCATTGCACACAATCACTGATGAATGCTGATGTGGCTGAGCTATCAAAGGGATTCATGGTTAATTATGTTTTTACAAGTAATTCCTCCACGAGGTGACAAATGTTGCTTCCTTCCGCTAGTCGTTACTAGTCTCTGACATTTTCTCCGAACTGTTTCATTTAGTGCACTTTGGCAAAGGTAAGAGGCAAGAACGTCCCGAGTGCAACTAAACTGAACTGGTTGGACTGGCACGACGTACATTGGCATGGTGTAGTTCAACTGACATGTTGCTACTGCAGCGTACCACGCAGGCTTACTTACGTGCTGTGACAGAGATCCCAAATCTCGACAGCTCCTTCGTTGACAGCGCAGAAGACTGTCGGAGAGTATGGCGACCAACAGATGTCTTGAACAGCTTTGGTGGTTGAAAGAAAGGTGAGAACTGGTTGAAGCTCAGACTGAGTCCACAATCTGCACAGGTTCAAGTAATGTTACCCGCAGGCCACGTTACTTGATATACAGCACATTGTTAAAACGTGCGCTTTGATTATTATCTCTTATTCCGGCTTCAAAACAAACAACTAAAAATAGCGCTACCTCCGTAAGACCAATTGAGACGAGTTAGGAAAGTTATCAGACGACATGTAGCTAATCACCGGCTGTACTTTGGCAAGGTTTGTACGTCCACGATCGCCCATGGAAGATAAGAGGTGTTAGTTTTGGACAACCTGCTGTCCATGTGACGATTTTTCAAAATATTCCAAGAATGATGGTCAGGCGTAAAAGTCTGGAACCGCTAGCGAACTATTTGGTAAAGATCATCTTACCTTATGCTCCAGTCGGCGCTGCACGACATAAAGACATCGGTTGAAAATGGTGACCACTTGACTTTATACAAAGGACCCGTGTGGCCTGTGTAGGTGTCTAGGAACTGTTCGTTGTATGAACAGGAACATTTGTGGATCAGGCCTTCTTCTGTGCCAGCAAGATACACATTGGTATCCTGCAGAGTAATTGAAATGAAAGTAAGAACATTTCGCCAGTAACACTATGACATAAGTCCAGGGGCGTACCGAGGTTAGATGGCGCCCGGGGCAAGAAACAAGTTTGGCGCCTCCATGTTCGAACCTAAGGTCTTTTGGGAGTAAATGTACATGTATTGAAGAAAGTATTTGCGACATTGTTGGGACTTTTCACCGCCCGGGGCATTGTGCCCCCCTCGTTAAGCCCCTGCATAAGCCAATTACGACAAAAAACAATAACCCTGGTTATTTGCTTTGCGAGATAGTTTTGATTGCAAGTAGTGCCTAAAGTCTGCAAGCAACGTAATATAAATGTGTTACAGCATAATTTTAAACCAGGCAGATTTTTGACAAAAGCTCCTTTCTTCCATCGGCATTTGTTTTTTTCTGACATGCAAAGACGGTCACCCAAGGATTGAGCAAAGTCGTCCTTGCATCTGCAACATCCTCGCAAGGACAACGGCATGAAAAATGCATCAGGAAACTTCCTGCGTATTTTACTCTGAGTCAAGCAGCCATTCATGAATCTTACCCGTTCATTGTCTCTACATTGTACCCATGTCACAGAAGGCAAATCTAGCAGTTGATATGCATTCAGAAAGCGGCTCAACTTTTAGTACCGGCTGATACATTCATGGGCGTTTCAAATAAGACAAGTGAAAATTCACCCTTGCACTTTGCGTTTTGTTTCGGTTAGAATATCATTCAAAACACTGCGTTTGTTGATTTCAAGCGGCAATATCACTTCCAAGAGCTTTGCCTAAATTAGTTTAACAATTTCCAAAAGTTTGGAAACAATTCATGAGTAAAACAACCCCATCATTTGCGTACCAACCTTCTCATTATGTCGTCTTTTGTGGCATCAGTTACTGTTCATGGCAATGCAGAACGCCTGTGGTTCTACGCGATTAAGACATCCTTGTGTTTACCTTATGGTGAAAGTCGAAGCACATCCCAGGCGCTTGTCGTGAAATGAAGGCTTCCGATTTTTCTTTTTTCTTCTGCGTGGATTTACTTCCTGTACGCTTCAGTTTCATCAAATCTGAAAAACCCTGGGTTGGTGAATGAGGCTGGGCGTGATTCCAGTTGCTGTCGTACGAATCCAATGAGCCGGTGCACGTTGAACGTTAAAATGAAATTGTAATCTCTTATCGCAGGCTGTTTAATGCCGAGCGATTGCGGGGTGATTAGGTAGAAGACAAAAACAAAACATTTTCTTAGCGGTTGCCGAGGGCTCTTGTTAATACGCGCACGGCGCATCCTAAATTTACAAAGCGTGGAAGGGTCGAAAATAAAGAAATTTGAATGAAGGCATGGTATAGACCAGGGGTCTCCAAAATTTTGTGTCCCATGGCCACAAAAGCTTTTACACAACAGTTCGAGGGCCGTACATCTTGCGTAATGTGATTTTTTCGAAATGTATTCCATTCTACCAAAGCAACAAATTTATCGTAAATACATTATCTTTTGCAATATTGAAAAAATGTCTTTGCGGCCGGTTGAAATAACTTCGAGGGCCGGATTTGGCCCGCGAGCTGTAGTTTGGAGACCCCTGGTATGCACGATAGCACGGGCCTTGAAGAAAAAACAGGGTTCCCGCCGGCTTACCCACGCATTCAAACCCTTTCCGAATCGACCACTGCACTATTCTTCCGTCGGCAGATATCGAGACCAAGATCTCCCCTCTGTCGTCTCCGACTCCTTTGTCCCGTTCAACCCAACACAGCTGCCATATTGGACTGGAGTGTTTTCCGGTGCAGTCGCTGTGTGCAAATATGCAAATTTGCTTCTGAAATATGCAAATTTACTTTTAAAATACGCAAATTTTCTTTTGAAACTGAACTTTACATCTTTATATCCAACGTTCAATAAACATCACAAGTGAAAATGTAGAGCTTGTTTAGTTGTTATGGCACGAACGCCATCATGCCTTTTAGATAAAATTATCCATTAATGCGCCAGAAAAAATCAGTAATGTAATGGTCCAGTTTATGTACTGCAGTTCAAGCGCCGAAAAGTATGCGTGTGTGAAGAAGTCTTTCATTTTCTCTCAAGCCGCAGCTTTCAACGCTTCTGTGAGACAATTCTTCCTTGAAACTTACAAACTGTCGACAACTGGAGTGTCAGAATCATTTCGAACGTTGTAAATGCAGACGGTGCCATCGTAAAGGCCGACGGCCAGAAGATTCGGATTGCTCGTGCTGAAATCGACGGCCGTCACGCTTGACTTGCAGTGGTACACTCGTTCAGGGTACTGTGGTAAATATACAAATCGGCGTCATCAAGTAGAGCTGTTTTAGGAGCATGGCGGCACATATTTTGGGAATTTTGCCACGACCCATACTCGACGCTAGTTTTCCGTGTTTGAATGTTTCCCCGGTTCCTTCCTTTAAGTCCCACGTGAGCCACTTTTTGCAGAACTTTGCAACTCCATGACTCGCCAGCCGATTGAACTAGAGAGCTGTTCAAACCCTCTAAAGATGCGCAAAGTCTTCTACCGTATATACTCGCATACAAGTCGACTTTAAAACTCAAAAACATTTTTATCAAATTAGGGGGTCGGCATATGCGCGCATAAATCTGATCGCACACAAACTAATTGACATGACGCCACTTCTGGGATCACACAATATCATCGATATTACCATTCAGTGATGCATAACCGCCATAAAAATTGATACTGCACTAAATAAAGTTAATTCCGACAAACTACAACTCAATTTTAATATTAATTTTAACTGTACCTCAAATAAAATGCAACATAATCACGTCTGATTAAGCACAGCGCATTGCATATTGATACTCTTTTGTTATTAGCCCAAACAGCAGACTATGGTATTTTGGGGACAGGCTTATATGCGACTTTTTGCAAAATTCCTTATTTTGGGGCAGTTTTTTGAGGGTCGGCTTATATGCGACCCTTAAGTATATACGGCAGTTTAGATTTTTTTAATGTGGAGAGTTTTGGATTTGATATTTTTGGGGGTGATGTCATAATTAGGGTAGGTTTACGCATTTTTGGCCGAGGTCATCCAGCCCTGGGCGCCAACACCAAGAGCCAATTTTTTTACTTAAGTTTTAGTAAATACTAGGCTATAATACGAGTCTTTAGAGCCCATGACAGGCCATTTAGCGTTTGCGGTTGCCAAGTAATGGCCAAAAAAACACAATTTTGGTAAAAAACTCTAAATTTGATTTTAGGAAAGACTATACCTCGCTTTTCCAAAGCGTTAATGATTCTGCGCAGTCATTAAAAAATCACTGTTAAAGGGTTAAGGTTGTCGTGACATGGCGTCGAGCTTCAAATTATCACTTACATCTGCAACTTAGCACATGACAACGATATGTTATATTTTAGTAGCGGGAAAAGAATAATGCGTGCAATTGCAAATATTTCTATAAGTTCTAAGAAGTGTTGTGTCGTGTGATCTACCAAATGAAAGCAAAGTTTTTTTACGAGCTTGCTTTGTCGGATATGCTGTTTACCTCAAGGTAATANGCTGACAACGTGATAANATATCGAAGTTGACGGTGAGCACAAACTTTTGGTTTTATTTGGCACAAATGAACACAAACTTTTGGTTTGGAAAATAATAAAAATTTGACAAACTTATCGTTGTGAGAGATTAGGCGGCAAAATTTATCAAATGTTGTTAAAGATTTGTTTGAATTCTTCTCCGCTTGATGCCGAAACAAAGCAAAGTGAAATAGTTTTATTTGAAAGAGAATAAATCTATTTTCAATGCTTTCCTTGAATAAATTAGGAACGTTTTCCGGGATCTATTGTTGAGGATATTGTTGTGGCACTGGCATGGCAGGATCGCCGAATTTCGACTCAAGGTGGCAGGTTGTCATAGCAACAAAATAAAACATAACTAATGCACCAGGAGAGTTTAATGTAATCTCAGCACGGCTACCTCTGGGTTTTTCAGATTCCAACAACATGCGAGTCCTCCTTTCGTCTTGCTTTGCTCGGTAAATCCAAACTGGCCGTACGCCACTGCAAGCAGGTCGGGGTTCTTCTTGTTCCACGCCATGTTTGCCACGTTTCTTCCCTGCAATTCATCAAAGGCACCGGTAATACGTCAACATGCAGTTAACAAGGAGTCTCTCACCGCCGCTTACTCTGCAACAGACGGTTTTGTGCAGCAGCTTTGATGTACTTGTGCGGACGGACTTGTAACTTAATCCACAGATGCGGAGGCCGACCTTACTGAATACTGTAACTTTACGAGCCAAACTGCAACTTGTGGAGTACGTGTTTAAGTAGAGCGGTTGATACATTCTACGGGTCTCAGGCTCCTTACTCAGGATTATGTGTTTCGTCATAGTTGAAAATTGGTATAATGGGGGGTTGCGTAGCCCCTGTGCAGTTGTGAAAACATGTTTAGATTTGACATGCGTCGTTTCTACAAGTGGATGAATTTATCAACCCGAGCGGTGACGCAGCTGATTGTGACGCAGCAGACAGTGCACTCAACATCACGTGATCAGAGTGAAACTGGTCGCAGTTATGTTTCAGTTAAGGTCACAGTTGTCACCGATTTTCAAGCTGCAGATCCCAGATAATGTCGTATTAACTTTGTTTATTTGCCTTCTTAGTCGTTTACGAGTTGATCGTTGCTTTTCTGAATTGTACTTAACCTGCTCATTGAATACGCAACAAAATTCGTACTTTTTTGTATTTTTAAGATAAATCTTGACCTTACCAAAATTTTCTTGAAATAGATCACAGACTTACTTCAGCGCACGTCAACTTCAACAGTCACATAAGCTAGCCATCAGCAAGTAGAATTTAAAGCGTTATTAGTAAACCACTTACGACTGGCAACTTTTGTTCGCTTATGCCATGGCAAGTTCGGTACGAAGCCAAATGTTGAAGAGGTTCGGTGCTGTCATTCGACAGTTATGAAAGCAATCTACTTTTCTTTCAGTACATGAGCGCGTCACCTTGATTTGAGTGAACAATCGCTAGGAGTGAAAGCAGCCGCTTCTTTGCTATTTATTCATTCAGTTTTATATGAATTTAAACTATTGACCAAATACCTTCGTCAGCGAACAGCTGTAAGACCATAATCGATCCAGGGTTGGACCAATAGATGTCATGATCTCCGGAGACGCCGTTCCCGCAGCGCTTTCTGTCTCAAACTTTTCCTTGTCGGGATCTGAAAGATAGGGAAGTGCTTGTGACTCTCAGCCTTTTTTCTGATCGCGCACCACCTGTGTAGTGTTTGCCATTGCTGCGCACAGCCTGTTCCTGAAGAACTAAATTTGAACAAATCCACGTGTGATTACTAAAACACACAAACGAATCAACAAAAACAATTTAATGCGAACGCTGCAACTGTTTCCTTTCTACAAGCTGATCCATGAACCTTCACAACGCATCGGGAATCATGTTCAGACGCAGCAAGACGATCCTGACTATTGGACTTGGTGGCCATCATGGACAATGGCGGTTTACTTTGCTAATTTTTTTCAACAGCTGTTCAAGTAAACTTACCGTGGACAATGTTTCATTTTAAGGGTGTTTTAATATTTCGAAGGGACTTGTATTTCGCGACAACTGCCATAAAAAACTACATAAATTACATCTGACACTAAGCTTTGCGTATGACATGGTAGCTGCTCGCGTCCCACCCGGAAAGCCCTCACGTACAACTATGAGCAGCAGACGTACCTCAGGTGGAGGACAACCGCTCTACGGAACAAGTGCGATATTATTGCAGACCTTTAGTAATCTTAACAGTTTTCGTAAAGTAGTGCAGCTCCTTGTAAGTAAATGTGATGTAGCGTTGCACAAAGTAACGGGTCGCGGTGTATTTCATTTCAGCAAAATCATAACGTTTCAAATCTTGTGAGCAAAAATGTTTCATTTTTAAACTGAAAATGCTGTGAACAACTATATGACCCACAGTAAGATTTCAGTCTTGTGCTCAGATTTGCTGACTGCTTTTATTGTCAAGTAACCTGAAAAAACGATATCAGGGGCAGGACGATCGAGCAGCATCAATCAGCTCATGACGAAAGGGTTAGTTATAAAGACCGCTGCAACGCATTGTATACTGTTAAGTTTTCGTCAAAAGCACGACCCTGTGTGAAGATATTATCTGAAGGCGAATCTTCATGTGAGCATGTGAGCAAGGGTTTACGATCAAGCGGGTCGCGGAAATTACAAGAGATAACGAAAGCAAAGGTTGGATAAATCGGTTAAACGCTGGTGACAGGAGACTCAACTGGTACAATGCATGTAAGGTGGAAGTGTACATGATAACGCTAGATGAAAAAATGTTTCAGTGCAAAAATGTACTTCTCCGTCTCATGACTGTTGGCCTAGACTGTTGCGACGAACGTGTGCGATTTTCTACCAAACTGCCGCATCAGGCATGACTTACCAGTGAGAACAGGCAGTCCTCGATATGCTGCTTGCTTCGGTTGGTAGATATTCTCAGTGACGACTCTTTCCATGATTACAAGTTGCTGTTTAATGCTGTCGCCGTTGCAGATTGCTTCCCATTGTGGGTTAATATCTGGAGGAAATGGCGACGTGTGCAGATGAACAAGAAAAAATAAAGTCAAATATTATCATCATCTTTCTCAGATAGTAGTTCCGTTAGTCTCTATAGGGGGAAGCTGCACCAACGTTAGATAAGCGAAAGTCAGCTGAGATGCATAGCTTACTGTTGTCATAAAAACTGACTCTGAACTTACGCCTTTGTTACCAATACAATTAATTTAGCAAAGGTTTTGGTTGCAGAATATAGCCAGATTGTCACTTGCGTCCAGATGTTAATCCTTTCAATTAAGACTTGCTCGGTAAGGATCTAATCAAACGAGATTGTTCACTCAAAGTCGAGCAGTCAAGACGTGATCCTGTTGGATGGCAAAACAGCGCGCTCTTACAATCTGCGGGGAAAAATTGAGCTGGAGAGTTAAACATAAATGTTTGCAATAGAACGTTTTGGATTATATACAAAATCCGTTGCCTATCTTGTCAATAGAACTGACAAAAGGGCAATCATACCTAAGAGTTATAGCCCTAGTAGAAGTTTGAAATGTTTCATAAGGCGTTTCATCGATTAAAAAGACAAGCTTTCCTCAGAATGCTTTGCTAAGTTTTTGGATTTTTTCTAACCTTGTAACCAAACCTCTGTAAACGTTCAGTTCCAAACGATGAACTGGCGGAAAACGGAAAACTGTTAAGAGACATTTGGAAAATTTTTCACCGATATATCAAGCGCGACTAATACTGAAGATAGTGGTGGTTCATATTTCTGATTTAATGAAAGCAATTGCATGCCTCGACTGTTTATCTTATTCCTATGGACTACGAAGAGGAATGGTGAAAGCAAAACCCTTGTCCAATTCTAGCACCCACGGTGGACGCATGTGATTTAACTCCACCATACTCCCGCAACACTCCCTGTGCTTCTCACGAAGAACCCGGTCGTATGCTTTCTCGAGGTCGACAAAACACGCATAGATACCTTTTGCATGCTCACAAGATTTCTCGACAATTTGGTCTGCAGTACAACGACCAGGTCGAAAACCGCACCGGTTATCTTCCAGCTTTAGTTCAACTACTGTGCGGCATCTTTTCTCAAGGCACTTAGCCTACACTGAACCACGGAAGCTTCTTGTGTATGGGGATGACCATCCCCTTTTGCCAATCTTTCGATGCCCTTCCAGAACATCAGGCCACTTGACATACACGAGTCAACCAAAGAACTCCTCAATTCTAGGTTTTGAGCATTTCAGGTCAGATTTCATCGCAGCCTGTTGCCTTTCCAGCCTTAAGGGCTTTGACAGCTCGGAGGATTTCGGCTGCAGTGATAGTACTTTCCTCCTCCAAATTTTCTTCTGTGTGTGCGATAGTGTGAGGGTGACTGGGTTTGGAAGATCTTTGAAATGCTCTCTCCATCTTCCAAGGTTGTCGTCATCATTGCTGAGTAAGGCATCATTTTGAACTTTGATGGATCTACTATTATACTGCATGGTAATATTATATTCTTTACCGCGAAGACGCCGGGATGGTCCGCCAGAACACTTTGTTGTTTTGATAGTATTTGAAATGCAGTTTATTCCCGGAATTGATTGCACTTCGGACTTTTTCACCGTAAGCACTGCGGACTTTCGCGCCTCAGCATACCGCGAACGCAAAGAAGAATCGGCTTCACCTGAAGCCATGCCTTGAAGGCGGCGTTGTTTTCTTGAACAATATCTNTCACCTCCTGGTTCCACCACGGGTCACTATTTTACCATTATTCGCCACACCGAGTCGTTTCCGTCCGTATACCCGGGCAGCAGATGAAGCTACAGTTGCCACTCCAGCTCTGCGTCCGTTGTGCATTCCGAACAATCAAGAAAGTTGTCGAAATTGCATGACTGGCTAACAAGCAGCACCTGTGCCAATATGCTGTTTTGCGCCAATTGGCAATGATATGACGTGCTCTTTCGCCGAGAGTACAGGTAATGGTAATGGTAATGGTTTATTGTTTCATATGACTCAGCCAATAAGCAGAAGCACCATAAAAGCCATCGCATGCAGTAAACCAACCATTAG
>JGI24021J15306_10000293_pt1 | contig 34109 bp, 23 predicted proteins | sample Ectturendosymbi1_FD_15306 | JGI IMG/M metagenome (IMG submission 15306)
TGATGAATGATAAGTACAAGCTTGAATCATTGCAAGGAGATGGGAGCAGAACCAGGCAGGCGATCCCTCAAAATGCCCGCTGAAAAGCTAGGGCCTGTAATAATTTACAACGGGTTATTAATGCGAAATACAATCACGCTTTCCATATGCGAATTTTCTATTTAACTGGGTTAAATCGCACCGAGTGTGGATTAGCTTGTTTTTTGATGAATGTTGTGCGCCATGTGGCTTAAATTATAAGCATAAACTAAATCACTGAACTTGATGAGTATCTTACTGCGTGTGCTCCTCGTCTCTGTGCAGCTTCCGATTTTCGCAAATGATTTCGCGATTGTCATGTTCTTCTGCGTACAAATCCCGTGTTTGCAAACTCATGCATCAAACTTTTAACTTTTCATCCTACTCTTTCCTGCACCTATACCTGATTAAACTTTGTTTTGACAGTTTTATTGCTAGAGTTTTTCAATAGGTTTACTCCTATGAGTGCAGTTCACAAACTTTGAAACGCTTTCGAGATCTTTACGTGGTTTTGACGCATGGAACCATGGGCGTAATTTATATACCAGTGAAAATACCGTAACTTCACAACTAATTGTGTTTGCGCCTCTACGAAGTTTCTTTAAGGTGTATATGATGTTCCTGTAAATATAATTAAAAATGGCAAAAAATATAAGAAATATTTAGGATATATCTTCAGTTTTCTTTTTCTTGCTTTTGATGGTATGTTTTTCGTTTTATAATGTGAAATTGCTGGAAATGTGTATCCTGTTTAAAAATTTTTATTTAAGGTGTCAATTTTCATCGAACACGTGTGTTTGTAGGTTTTTCTTCCTATGGTTAAAAGTCAAGAAGATTGGGGAAAATGTCCTGAAGAACATAAACTGCAGTTCGTTCACTCTGTGGAAAAGTATGTTCACGTTTTGTCCAATGCCACAAGCAAAAGTGGTGCCAACAGTCAGCAGGTGAGTGTTTTGTTTTTTTGCAAGGCCTGATTTTCAATTTCTGGTAAAGTTTTGCTTGTATGCTTTAACGTACTTCCATTTCACAAACCATGTGATATAGATCCTGCGTCTTCCTGACCAATTCGTGAGCAGAGATTTCTCCCAACATCGAATCAGCTCTCAGTTCGACCCTTCTGTAATTCAGTCGTATGAAGAAATATTGCACGAATGGATTCAAGCAATAGAAGGAGTTTTGTCTGAGAGCGCCGATGACAGGTGAATTGAAATTTAAACTTTCCTATAAAGTTTATCAGCGCCTGCCAGCTGTAGACTTGTCAGTAGTTCTTTTGAATTGCTTACATGTCAGTGTGTAGCACGACTGTTGCAACTCGACAACGTTCTTGCTGTTGTACTGTGGCGGCCAGTGCGGCTACTGGTACGGCTACTCACTGTGCGTCCTGTGAAGTCACGAAGCATTCACTGTCGCTTTCAAACCAGGCGTTTTTCCCGGGCCTGTCTGCTTGTAAAGGTTACTTGACATTCATTCTGGACCACTTACGGAACTCGAACGCTGGAAGCGGAGACAACGCGTTTTGGCGGGAATTATGGAGCAGCTGAAGAGTAAAGATTGCAAGAATGTTATTGGTGTACTCATCCAAGTCAAGTCCAGAAGCTTGAGAGCATGGCGAGCTATAGATAGTTCGTAAGTGGTCATTTAAACGTTGAGGACGTTTTCTTATTGTTACGCCGCTTTCATCTTTTTGGCAGAATGCCGTGGTTGAAGGAAACAGTTTGTTGCGGAACAGCGTTCAGTAGTTTAATTTTGTTTTTCGCGCTTTCTGTGTAAGCAGATAGTTTGCGGTGCTAAATATTGTGTTGGAAATACTGGGAATATCTGCACCAGATTAACTAAACGAAATGTATCTTTTTGTGTAAAATAGTGCAACTTTACTCAGGTTTGATGTCGCTAAGGACTGCTGCATCTTGAATTTCCGATGGTTTGTGGATACACAATACGTATTGGCGATATAACTGCTCAGAGTTCCTTTAAGTGAAATCAGAAATAAATAAAATGTCCCATCTGTATAAGTTTTATTCTTTTAGCAAATTTGCCATTGTGTATTTTATATAAAAAAGCAACTAGCGTACATTTTGAATGAATAGCAACTTACAGATCGTATAACTTGGTGCGAAAAACGCTGGGCAGTCGAATACTTGTTGAAACACTAAGGAGAGGTGTCATCAGTGTAATATTAAACAGCTTTTCTGAAATCAAAAATTTGTAAACCTTTGTCAAGTTATACTTCACCTTTGTACGAAATATTATTAGCGCAGTTGATCGCTACATTATGCAATTGTTTGGCTACAACCCATTCTTTATCAACCCGAGGAAATCGTAATTTCTAAGAAAATGGGTTTTGATTCCTGAAAAGTAACTTATGTTTTGTTGCAGATTTGCATTTTATATTTTTTTCAGAATCACTGACGCGCAAAATGAAACAAAAGACAAGGTGAAATACCTGGAAGCATTACGGCGTCACTTGGAACAACTCCATGCTGAAACGAAACCTATTGCCATAGTCAATGTTGTTTTACCTACATTGATTGGAGCCATTAAGCAAATGGATGCCATATCGCGTTTTTATGCAAGAACAGGATACCTTGGATTACTCTGCATGAAGGTAATTGTCAAAAACTCAAAACTAACGATTCGGTTTAGCCCATGGCTAGCACCTCAAAATATTTTTTCTGTACGATATTGTTAATCTTAGTGATTAGCTTCCGCTAGTTACTTTCAGCGGCATATTGATGTTTTGCTACCGCCATCATCCAGAATATGTTTACAGATGGGCAATCAACTGGCCTCCGTGTGCCGCGACTACATTGGAGAAACTTTGACCGGCAGCGATTTGTGGAAGCTGGTACAAGATGAAATTGAAACGGAGGAGTTACCTGCCCCAGCTTTCAAGATATCGAAAAAGGGCAGTAAAAAAAAGGAGCTTATTCACGACGACGACAAAACATTGACTGGGAGGTGTGACCAGGTTTTTTTATTTTGGTGGAAAGCAGATTTTTCAGTTTTTTGAGGCAAAAAATTCTGCTTTGCCTTGCAGGCTTCGTGCGTGTCTTGCTCTCCAGTCGTTCTTCCGAGATCTTGTAAGAAACTTGCGGGATAGTCTCGGGACCGCTCCTACCGCTCCTCACAGCTTGAACCATTCAGTAAGCTCGCTGGATGCCCCAACAACCAATCGTTCAAAAATCGGCAAAAGAACCAAATTTGCCGCAACAGGCTCTGTTGTGTCTGGGTCAGGTAAATTGTAAAACAACGTCGTTCCAAAAAGTTTCAATATGGAGGAGTTCGTTTTTTTGAATATTCGCCTTCTAATCCATTTCGTTTTCGGGAAAAATCTTGATTACGTTGCAATATTAGTACAAGCTATTCGATACAAGTCACTTGGTAATTTCTCGAAAAACACACGATTGCGCAGATTCATCTTTTTCACCTCTCTATTTTTCAAATCTACTTTTTATACATAATGCCAACAACTTGTCTTATTTGCCCGTGCTGACAAACTAAATATCAAGTCCTTACGTTGCCAGGCTTCGGTTTTCTCCTCTCAGCGTTAAATTTAAGAAGCTTTTTGGGTGATTTTCTTCAGCAAAAATATTTGAGATTTGATTAAGAAAATCTCCCAGTCATAGCAAGCATGGTTGGCTCGACGAAGAGTTTAAGCTGAGAATCCCCGCTTAGCATATTGCAAAATTGTACATGGTCATAGGTTTTAACTAAATGAAAGCTTAATTCAATTGTAGGATCAACTTGACGGTAAACGGGCGTAGTAAATGCTGGACCCCAGAAAAACATTCAACTTCTTCTGCAAGTGACGATAACTGCTTGTGGATTGTGTCCGTGCCAGTTACGTGATTTGATTTTGCTTTGTTGTTACAGATGAACAAAGAAATCCTGTAGAATTCACGAAAAACCCGGTTTAGGAACACTCATTGCAAATAAAAACACAAAAATGTCGCTACTGCAGTTTATTGAGAATGTGAACTTAAAGTGAGTGTATTTGGCAGCAGAATTTACGTTAAAATAGGTCATAATTCGGATTAGAATCGTTTTCAGAATTAATTTTATCAACAAAGCTTGACACCCATCAGCAAGTGCCTGCAGCCAAATACGCTCACTCAAATCCCTTTAGGTCACATAGCTAATTATAGCAATTCCAAGTGAAAATAGAAACGGCCATAAAATTAAAAGTTGAAAATAAAAAAACCTTGAAATGTCCGCCAAACTTTGTTACTTGAACAGTAAAACGGTCATATATGTCATCAGATAAAACGATTGTTCTTTATGCTGTTGTGTCTTTTCATTGTATTGTATATTTTTTCGCACACAGTATACCAGCGTTGCATTTTAATGTTGAACTGAATGAAAATATTTTTTTTCAGATGGGAAAGACTATGGAAGTTTTAGTTATGGCATTCCTTTGTTTGACGATGAAACCATTCTTGCTAATCTCGATCTTATTTGTGGAAAATTGAGACAACTTCTTGAAACGATTTCGTCTTTGAGACAGTTTAACAAACTGGGTAAATATCCCATGCAGCAGTGTACATCGTGATGACCTTTAGATTTGGAACGTTTGACTTCAATCATAAAAAATATTTTGCAAATGTAGATCTGTTTTTCTACGGTAACATTTTAAAATGCTTGTCGATTGTGTCCGTGCCAGTTACAAAGCCTTTTGAACCATGGTCGGTATCACACTTTCGTTTTAGGAATCGACTTGCGACATCGTTTTGCTTGTGGTTGATGTTTGTTCAGCTTCCCTGTTCACTTCTTCGTCGTCTTTTAAGAGAGCACAAACATTTTATCGAAATATGTGTTAGAGGAAGTTGCTCATGCACACCTTTATACTGTTTACAGTTCTGCTGTAGTTGGTGGGGAATGCACAAACGATGGAAGTATTGTTTTTGAGGCGTTACGCTGTGAGCTGTCTCAACAGCTTACCCACAATTTTGATACTTCTGAAATGCCGTAAACCTGGGCGTTTGGTTGCAATCTGTATTGAGCGAGAATATCCATGGTGCACCTGCTCTTGGACTCTCATAAACGCAAGGCAATTTTCTGACCAATTAAGCGATACTTTTAATGCTGCAGATACTTATGAGTAAGAGTTTTGTTCAGAACAGTTGTTGGCAACTTATTTTTTACTACGGACTGGTTGAAGGAAGGCATTATTTCCACGAACCGACCTTCAACTTGTGGCAGATAAATACATCAGAAACGACACACGAATTCTAATGCATGTATATTTAATCCAACTCACCAGCGGACTGACGCAAGTGTTGCATCAAGGTTTTACATGCAACAAACCCTATAGACTCGCTTCGCATTTACAAGAAGCGTGCAGTTGCAGGCTTGTAGCACGGAGGGCAAAATTTTTTGTGCCCAGAAAAAATTGTTTTAAACATATCATAAAAACAAAAACTCTTGCCCCTAAAACTGCGTTTTCCCCCTCAAATCTTAAAACCTGGCTACAAGCTTGTGCAGTTATCTTGTTTCTTTGTTTTGCGTCTATGCGGTATATTGCTTTTATGCATCAACCAATGGCAATTATCATTCCGTTTACTCCAGCGGTTCTTAACTGGGGGCCACGTCACCCCAGGGGGCATCCATAAATTTCCAGAGGGAGAGAACCCTTAAACGCTCTACAACATAGAAAGTTAACCAACAAATTTACCAGGAAATACATTTTCTTTTGCAACTTATTTCAAGTCAGGGGGGCTTGAAACAAAGGACGATTGCTCAGTGGATGCGTGGTAGAGAAAAGGTTAAGAACCACTGATTTACGCCCAAGCGACGTAACAGTTCAAAGAACGGAATTTTTCAAAACTGATGTCATTTTCAGCGAAGGAATCGGCTGGTCTTCCTCGACCCAGAGTGGAAGATATTCCATCCGGACAAAACTCAGACGAATCAATACAAGACGAGTTATCCTCCATTCGTAAGTACTTTTCTGCCAGCGGTGGTGGTGATACAGGAGTGACGCTCATGCGATCAGTTAGTTCGTTTTTTTGCCTCCATGAGGGTTGTCAACTTTTTTTGCATTCGGTACTCAATGGAGCATGTTGTAATGTAAAAATAATGCATTTATGTGGTTTTTACAACTTTGGCTAATTGCTTAGCAACTGCAACAGAATTCGGTTAATACAGGGGTCTCAAACTCAAATTGTTTCGAGGGCCAAATGAGGACTTACAAAGTAACCCGAGGGCCGCATTAAGACGGTAACGTGAGTTACAGGCAAATCATTTCCAGCAGTCTTATTTGAATAAGAGCTGATGATGCCTACTTTGTAGGCGAAATATATACTTTGTGAGATCTTAGTGTCTGATTCTGTGCTGAGAAAGGATTTTTTTCAATAGACAGTTTCCAGCAGTCTGTACGTTTGTTAATAGCTTGTTAACTCGCTTGCCGAACACTTTTAAACACCAGTGATTAAACTAAATAACCTAAATGTTAATTATCTAAAAATATCCAAAAAGCATCGCGGGCGGCACAAAATGCCCTCGCGGGCCACATGCGGACCATGGGCCGCATGTTTGAGAGCCCTGGGTTAATACATTCGTGGTTATTACAACCAACCGGTTATTACATCCAGACTGCTTGGGACGAAAATTTCCTATTCATTCTCTGTTATGAAAACCACGGCTAATACATCCAGCTATCTTTAATACATCCACTTTCAGTTGCTTGTGTAGAAAAGTTGTTATTTTCGGTGCACAAATAATGGCCTATTATGAGCGACATTACCAGTATAATAAATGGCAATGAGTTTTTCTTATCTAATTACGTCCGACGTATCGTAGGGTCCAAAAAACAAAACGACAATCCACTGTGATGAAACAATTGCTGGTAACTGAATCTGAACTGTACAGACTGCTTCCAAAACAGCAGCCATTGAAGTGAAAGCAGTTTGTCGTTGCAGCTGAAGCGGTGCTTTACTATACTTTGGTGATATTTTTATCTCATATTGGTTGTTTAGTTGCAGTTTTAGGAAAACCTGTTATTGCAATCACCGTTTATCCCAAATTGGCTGCTCCGAGATAGATGCATTTCTACTGTGTCGCGCAATTTTGTTTTTGGTTACTTTCCGCTAGATGTTGCTAAATACCTTGAGTGAGAACTCCGCTTGCGGGTTTTTATTTTCACTTGACAGCAAACGCATTGCTTTTGGCCATTGCAGTATTGAAGATGTAGTCTACCTTATGTGATCGGCGTTAGAAATACGTAGGTCAATTAAAAGCTAGTGGAGTTTTTCCGATTTCTCTTACGTGTCTCTTGCGACCTTGAGCATATACTAGCGCCAAGTATGAATAGAAGTAAGCCAGAAAAAGTTCCTTTCTGCGGATCTTCTAATAAGATGCTCGGTGCAAGTTCATGATATGAATTCTAACGTGAAGTTGTAGCGTATAATTTTTGAAAGACAAGGTTATCGTGATCTACGTTCTGACACTGAAATACGATAGCTCTCGAAGCGTGTTTTAGCGGTATCATTTGTTACATTACATGGGATGATTTTTTTACGGTATCATTTTTTACATTACATGGGCTGATAGCAACACACATTACTAGAGTTGCTGCCATTAGAACAAAATGTATGAAACTAATGATGCAGTTTATGATGCAGAACGTCCTATTTCACCGAAAGAGTTCGAAACTTCGAAGACACAGATCTACGCCTATCAAAACGTAATTTGAAATTGCTGTTCTGACTTAATTTCGTAGATAATATTTTTATTGAAAATTATTGTAGATATGGCTGTTTTGAGAAGGCGTGTATTTTTAAAGGCTTATTGCCTAAAATTTGCTGTTCGCCTTTTGAATGACACCAACATATTTCAGAGAACTCAACAAGGCATGGTTACCGTGCCGGAGGAGGATGAAGATATCGACGATGACTTCAGCTCAGGTTAACTGTTGTTTTCTTGCGGGAGGGGAAGCGCCGATGTTACTTTTCCGAATTTTGTCTATAAAAAAATTTTGGACGAAATGTTTTAACAAACAACAAGATATCTGTTTTTGTAGTCGGCGTACCTTTAGCACCAGAGAAAGTTTTTGATATTTTGGAGAGCTTAGGCAATGGTGCAAAAGGAAGATCGTTTATTAGTGTGACCTTTCGTGTTCGAGTATTTTAAAATCTTATTTGTAGAAGGTAGAACCATAGCGGAAATACACTAGCAGCAGCTAATTTCAGCAGTTTTACAAAACTGTGGTTGAAAGTCGATAAGGGCGCTGGAGATACAAGAAGAAGCCTGAATGCTTCACACTGTAGAAGAAATGAAAGTGACCACTTTGAACTCACTCTCGTTCTATCTATGAGTCTTGCCATTGAAAAACGGATATTGAACACTTGTACCGCCTGTGATAAAAGGTTCTTCATGTGGTTTTGAAAAAGCTTTCGTGGTGTGCGAAATGCTAAAAGCTACGATTCTTTCTCCCTTGATAATGCCATAAGTGCTTAAAATTGTAAGGAATATATGCGAATGTCTGGTTTCAATTTTAGCCGCGATGTAAAGGTTGAGCCTCTACCAAGCAGTTGCACTTCTACAACAAACGCCGTTTGCGACCCAATATCCTTTTTGCTAGCTACTGCTTTTTTCAATAACCCGTGGTAAGATCTAACATCAGCACATACGTAAAAATTTTCCGCTTTATGAATGCGAAAGGTTGGACTTTACAATCGATGTACAGCAAAGCAAGCAGGCTCACGAAAAATCTTGCCCTTGCGGAATAGTGTCGTAGTATCCTACTTTTGGCAGTTATTTCTATCTCTGCTTGGATTTTGTATGTTTTTTTGTTAGCACCTCGCCGCAAGTCTTCCTACCGCTTACCAGACAGTGAGTCGGACTTGGATGATGCCTTGGATATGTCGGATTCGTCGCCGTCTCCGGTTCAATCTCAGTTCAATGCTGCCGCTTTTCTAAGTATGAATTGTGATTTGCTTTAATACTTGTGACACCTCACACTGCAGGAAGTTTTGTGCTTTAGAGCAGGGGTTCCCTGGCCGGGACGCGTAAACCTCCTGGGGATGCGTGAGGTGAGCCCATCTGAAGGGTTTCGTGAAGCGTTTCTAAAAGTCAAAACCGTAATACTTTTTTTGAAATATACGTCGTATAAAGCCTAATGGAGTATACGGTAGGTATTTCTTCGCATTGAGCGTCTTGGTCATATGTTTTTACCCGCACAATGTATCAATGTATGTGACATCACAATGCCTTTTGAAGTCATGATGCATTTGGCTGATAAAGATTTGTACTGCAGGCATTCACTTGCTCCTTCTGGCGTTTTGGCTTAGTACGAGGGTTTTATTAGCTTGCATTAAAAAAGTTTGTAAATGAGTAAACTGTCAGTGTGTTCTACTTTAGTTAGGACTTTTAACTTTCACAAAATAATGAAACGAAGGCAACGTAACGTAATGTAATTCTGGATCAAACCGTGTCTCAAAAAGGTGCGGGTTCGTAAAGACATTTGTTACCTACAAGCGATTCATGGGGGAGAAAGTTAAATAACCACTACTTTAGAGCCTTAGTGCTTTTTGTTTATACAATTGAAACTGGGCATTTGGTTTTTATGCTTAAAATAGCAGCCTACATGTCCGTTGCGGGTATCACGTAGTCACTTTTTCTGAACGTGATCTGTCGTTGCCTCAGATATATTTTTCGCTCAGGTTTCATTACAGTTTGTTGTGTGCAGAGCAACTGTACAGCACAAGCGAAGACGGGCCGAGTATAGCAGGTCTTATCTCGGAAAATGTGGCATCTATGGTGAAAGCCATGTCGTCAAAAGTCAGTGCGTCGATGTTGCTTGATCTGCAGAGAAAGCACAAAGAAAAGTAAGTGAAGATGGTTTTCAGTATTATTTGATCGACGAAATTGAACCGGTCTTAGATTACCTCATAAGGATATTTGGTGTTTCCAGATGTTCTAAGCTCATTTTTTGACAAAGAAAAATGGATTTTTCGTTTGTTGAAGTTTTTGCTTTTACGTTGAATTCGTGTTTCATTTTGACTATCGTTGTGTCAGGTTGGATGATTCGTTCTCATCATTCGCAAGTTTGTCGGACAACCTGGATCAGTTGCTTTCCGTTTATCTTCAGTCAGTCTTTTCGAAAGGAATGAAAACACAGCAAGGACTTGCTATCCTATCAAAGTACGAGAAATTTTGAAATGTTACTAGTAATGCAAACATCAACATATTTTCCTAATTTCAGCAGACAAAATAGCGTTTATAAGTGAAAGCTAACGCCTGTCGCGATGTCTATTTGTACTGAGAGGTGCAGTGTTTCTCATGTGACAAGTTTGTTTAGCAGAGGTCAAATCATTGCGCTCTTGATCATCGACACTCCGTTTCGTTGCTCTTTCCGTGTGGCTTGAGTTATTTCTGTTTCAAGGTTTAATGCCGTAAGTCAGCGCCCAAATTTGAAAGAAGTGATCAGTGAACATTACAGCAACGTGTATGCAACCTACGCCAAGGAACTGGAAGACATGCAAGAAGTGAGTGAAATTTGTGTTTGCTCCCTGTGTATTTTTCGCTTATTCTGTATATTGTACTTGCAGCGCGTAAAGTGTTTTCAAGGTGGTGTTCGCCAATAAAAGTTTAACGGTTTGTATTCTAAAATACTTTAACACACTATTTGTATGCTCGTTGCGCAGAGTTTAGTCTTTCTAAATTGTTAGGTCAGATGTAGCGGCAAGAAAAGCGCTAAGATTTTGCATAAGATCTCTGGATCAATGCAGACTTTGAAAAGACAAACAATGCAAAAGATACATATTCCTTGCAATGAAACATGAAGCGTTAACGTTTTAACATCTAGAGACTATCTTAAGTTTTGACAGTGTTTTTCAAGTCACACAATCTTCGCCTGTTAAGGTCAGCACAGCAAGCTATATCTAAACAGAACACTGTTAGCAAACGTGTTGGAGTGGTGCACATGAAAATTTGCTTGAGAGCAATAAGTAAGAGCAAAAGAAATGGCTGGCTCTTCGTCCCGCATTTAGTATAATTGTATCATGTGGGCATTCAGTAGATGGTCTTCTGGACCTTTGTAGGCACGAACCAGTTAAATTCAATTTACGACATTAAGTCGATTTGACTATGCGAAACGTTCCCAGATTTGCGGAATTATCCAGATAAATTTTCATTAGCGCTGTGCTTCAAACACATCTACAGTACTTTTCAAACGCATACCACACAAACCAATAGTTTATTAGAAAGCACAGTTTTCTAAACATTTCACAGTTCATGAGAATTATGCACCGGGTTCACCTGAGACTGCGTTTGTTAACCAGCTTATAAAACAGGTTTTCTTAAAAGTGGTGCTCGTTAGTTGGTGCGCAAAGTGTTGCGATGCGAGTTTCCGTGCCGCTCCAGAACGTGTCATGATTCTGATGTCGTTACCAAATGTTTCTTTTCGGCTGTGTTCCATCGGAATGGCAGATGTACGAGAAAAACAAGCATGACCCTATCATCCCGAGAGATGCACCTCCTGCTGCAGGCGCCATATACTGGTCTAGGCAGCTTTTGTCTCACATTGAAGAACCAATGAAAGTAAGAAATTTGACATGGGTACATAACTGCATCCCTCGGCGTGTCCTATTTATGGTTGTTGAACCTGTGTACTTCGCATGAAAGCAGCTGTGTTCACTGATTTCACTTGCTGTTTTGTTCTAGCTGTGATGCGTTAGCGGTAAATCAGTGTTTTTTGCGGCCGTAGGCCTGATGGTTTTGTTTCATTTAATTTTGATTTTCACTGAGACATTACAATTTAATTTCCTTTGTAAACCCTCCCTTATGACTATTTTCACCCGTCGTTGCATTTTAAGCCTGGATTTTGCAATTGGCGTTGACAGTGAAAAGACCCTGGTGAAAATATTGAATTTGTTCGGCTTCGGTTGGCGCTCTTCGGTATAACTTTTCACTTAGTTATGATCAACGCTATCGCAGTGGCAGCAGCACCGATGCGATTCAATAGTTTTGTCAAAATGCCAACGGTTTCGTGTTTTTTGCAGATCTTTCACGAAAATAAATCCATGAATCAAAACAAGGAATACCACAGAACAGTCAAGTTCTACAATAAACTGGCCACAGCTCTGGTGACATTCGAAACGCTGTGGTATCAGCAGTGGTGCAAATCAGTCGAGCACGTGCTTGCCGGATTGCGGGTTCGTACATTTGATACATGTTGACGATGGTGGGTAGCTACCGTTGCCGTAGCGTGCAGTGTTGCTGTTTAGAACAAACAATCTTATGATTTGCATAGCAAATTTGTGCCTCGTGCATGGTAAAAAGTGCTTTGACGCAAACGGAGGTGATCTCGTTTTTCATCAAATGCTAACGATATACCCTTGCGCAGCCATGCAGACGATTTCATACATTTGCCACAGTAAATTACGAAAACAATGAGGAAGCCTAATGATTTTTTTACAAACGCTGATGTATAGTGCAACCCTTTTTGCTTTGGGAGCGACCAGCAAATCAGTGTTCGTATTTCCACCTTTGTGAACTGACTTTGGTTTGCTACACCTTTATTTACAGGCACCCATTCTCACCCACACTGATGGAGAACTTCAAGTAAATGCAGACCAGCAGATTCCACGCCAGATTCAGGAAGCCAAGTGGATGTTGCGAATGAAGCTGGAGATTCCGGACGCAGCGAAGCTCCTTCTCAGTAAAGAAAAGCAGTTCAAGCACTACAAGATTCATCTCGAGCAGTGCCTTCACGATTACAAGAAAGTAGGCTTGCTTTATTTCTCTTCTATGTCAGTGCAATACTATTTGCTCCCTATGCTAGCTTCAATTTGCCGTCACATCCACTTCAGACAATGCACAGTGTGAATGTTTGTTGCTCAACTATAAATCTATTCAAGTATCGCATCACCGCAAAGATGGCCAAGCTCAATCAATCAGCAAATTAAAAAAAAGTTGGAAATCGATGTCACATAATACAACGCATCCTCAATCCTAAAATCATATTCAAACAGATCTGTAAATATATGTTTAAGACGCCAACTTGTAACAATATAGTCTTGACTTGTGTTTGGCTTAATAGTGGCGGTTTAGACGTGAGGATGAATGACGAAACTNACTTCAGGATATTTTAGCTTTAATACCCTTTGCAAGATCTCCCGTGAAGCTGACTTCGATATGACGGAAGTTGCACGTTTTCACGCAAACGTGTTTGATTCACAGGTTTGTTCTGAAATACCCGCTCCGTTTTTTCCACTTTTCAAACCTCACATCGATTCCGTTGCAAAGTGCCTGCAAGTTGGCCTGAACACCATCAACTGGGACAGCATGAACATAGACGCGTTTCTTCACAAAGCCCGGTCAGTTGCGTGTATTGTTTGGTTGCTTCCTTTTCAACTTAAACTTTGTTTTATCGTCGGATTGCAGCAAGATAGTCGGAGGCTGCAAAACTTGAAAAGCTGTTTGGTGCGACGACAAGTTTTGTATTTTCAGGTCGACCACGCAAAGGTTGCATGGCATTGTGTTGAAAGTGAACGACGTCGTGAAAAACAAGGTGGAAAGAGCAATTTCTGACATCCACGAAATGCTTCTGTTCGACGACAGCTTCGTCCTCGGCAAAACTTGGAACACATCCGAACTTGTGTTTGTAAGAATAAGTTATTTTTTGTCTGAAGCTTTTATGTTCTGATTAATGCCGCTGTTGGATGTACTTTCGGTGGAAGTAGAGAGGAATTGAAAGGATGGTTTCGTGATTATTTGGCCAAGTAAAGGAATGCTTAACCCCCATCTGGCTTTGGTATCTAAAATAATCAGAATGGTCACACTAGTATGACCTTTTTAATGTTGATCTATTTGAACAGTTTGATGCAGAGTCCGTGCGCTTGCCTTACGGGTCCTTTCCACTTCGCGCTTGACCTTTGCAGGAAATGAACAAGTGCATATCCGAGCGCGGTCTACAACTGCAAGAAAATGTCTCCCGCATTGAGGGCGCGATTCAAGACATCGTAGCAATCCTTACGAGCAGTCGGATCAACAGCGCTGAACACAATCACAGTACGGAAACTTCAACCTTGCTATTCGCTCTCATAAAAATCAGTAAATCAATCTGTAGTTAAAGCAATGTCATAGTGGTAAAGAAAATGTACGAATGTACACGCCGTTCATGCGCAGTCCTTAACAGTTATAAAAATTTTACGCATAAAAATTTGTTTTTTGAAAATCAACCACAATTTTTGTTTCTGAGGCTAACCGGCTATATCGGACATGAAAAGCGCCCAAGGAGCCAACTGCATACAGTGGTGTATCAGAAGAAGTAACCGTTTCTCTGTGCAGCTGGAAATACTAACGCTGTGAAGAATCCAAATCTCAAGAAGTCGCGGAAACCTGCTAGAGGGGGGAGTGGTTCCACATCCACGGGAGAGAGCGCCGCATCATCGAAAGCTTTGTTCGAACCGGAAGATTCTGTACTCGAAAAAATCCTCGGTTGGCCATTATTTTAACTCCATGGCACATTTCTCTGTTTATGCGCTGATAAAAGCATTTTGCATAAAATTTTTGTGACACTGATGCCTATTTCCTGTCTCTGCTTTTACTTGCCATTTGAGACAGCACTCAAGGAAAATTTTATCATGTGTGAGACTACAAATATTATCATTGTTTTTTGATTTTGTGTCGGTTTGTCATCTCTATCACTGAGATATGAGAATAAGTTCTTCCTGTAATTTTCTGCAGATCATTACAGCCGACGAACTTATCAGAGTGTTCTTAACACTGTTTGTCAAACTCTTGGAGCTCTTACCACTGCAATGGGAGCAAAGATTGGCGATGTGAATGCCGATTACTCTTACTCCAGACCAGGAAGCTCTTTGTCGAGGTTGCGTGCTTTCTTTTGCAGTGGTCATGGCTAGTGGTGTTTTAGAAGGGTGTCGTTGGATTTTTCAGCTTCAAGATCTTATTTGTTTTGCTTAAAAGAGTGACCTGAAGTTTCAAATAATGCGCTGCTATAGTATTCATTCTCCGTGGTAAGTTGAAGGTAGTCATTCAAATCCAAACGGTAAATAAATGAACGAATATGTTGGGAAGTAGTAGTTTGCCTGCAGCTCAAACTAGAGAAATGTGCTTCACTCTCTTTTTTCTGTTTGCGTTTGCCAGTACGTGTTGAACAAACGTGTGATCTGATATTTTTGTGTTCTACTGATTGGTCCTGATGATTTTTGTTTTAATGCATGTATTCATTAGAATTTAAAACTTTTTTGTAGTTCTGACATTATGAGGACAGATTCTTCTCTGTCTTTCATCTCGACTGCATCGTGGTGGGAAGAAACTAGCGTAGACACCTGCGAGGAAGGAAGTCTCAAGTTTTACGTTAAAATCAAGTCAGTGTTTTGCGTTAAAACCGAGCTTTGCGTCAACTGAAGGCCTTGTATGCGCGTTTCCCAGGTTAACTGATGGTAAAGTGAATTCCGGATTCCTGTGATGGTCGATCGAACGAAATCGTTTGTTGCAGGTTTCGAATTCCGGACATTGTTCTGGATCCACCTTTGTCTGAAGTGCAGCAGTCAATTGACGAAATAGTTGAAGCAATAACTACATCTACGCGAGGTGAGTGGCAAACGATCGACTTTATTTGCCTTTGTTGAGATTGTTCAAGTTTTGTTAAAGTATGATTTTATTAAAAGTTCACATCGAAATAGTCAGAAGTGGATAAGACACGATGAAAAAAGTAGTTAACCGTGATTTTTGAAAAATTTGATAAGCAATCAACTGGTGTCAGGACCGCCAGCACGGAACACATTGAAGAACTACCCCATTCCGAATTTTGCATGTATTCTGAATTTTGGGGAAGGTTTTTCGATTTTTGCAGCTTTTACAAAATTTCACGACGTCTTGCCCTCTCGAAACTTTGGGTGATTATGGCCGCCGCTGACATTATTGTTTTAAAATTGACTATCGTTATTGTTGAGATGTGTGAGATGTAAAAGTCGAACTACGCCTACTTTTTGCTTAACATCTTTTTTCGCCATCTACTTCTTTGGAACCTTGTAACCATCTGTACTCTATTGACTCATTCGTTTCAGAGCTAGTGACACAGAATATGTGCATCTGCGGTCAGTAGTTAGTCGCTTATACCATTCTTGCGTCATTTCAGGTATAGTTTGGTGGTCGGGACCGAACAAGAACGAAAATTTTGAGTCGAGCATTTTAATGGATGAAGTTGTTTCCGGCCACAGAGGGGCTTTGGCCACCGTCACTAAAGGTTTGGAGAATTGTGTTTACTTCGATCAATTTTTCCTCGTAACGGTTCACGTGAATCAGTGTGAATCAGCGTGGCACCACGCTAAAAATCAGTCAGAAATATTTGCCGTGAATCTTCGCTGCTGAACATATGCTGTGTGAAAACACATTTGGTTCCATGAAGCTGAAATCGAATGAGTTTATTGAAAACTTCTTTTATCTCTTCGAAAACTTCAGCGTTTATGTCAGTTTTAGACATTGAAAAAGTCGGTTGTGTGTTGCTCAGTACCAAGCAAATGTTTTTACATCATTGCTTCACATTAAATGCGAACTTTTTATTTCGCAATCAACTCGGATAAAAATCCAAACTTCTGCTGTCGCTCATGTTGTTCATCAAACCGTATAATTTTTTGTGCAGGCCTGAAGAACCACATAAGGCAGTACATTCATCGTTTGTCCCAGTACAACTTCCTGTGGAAAGATGACATGCAAAAGTCCTACTCTAAATTTATGGCATCTGATCCTGACATGGCCAGCATCAGAAAAGAGGCATGTTATCTGGTGTTTTGAGTAAAATTTGTTTTACGTGGTGACATGGTTTGTAAACTGCGTGTTGAAAAAAAACACTCTTACCTTCTAATGTTTATGGGAAGAGACACTTGAAATTACCACGTAAAAGCATTGGTCGAAACAGGTTATCTGAAAGTTCTGAGCAACAGATGCATTGGTTTCACGTGTTTGCCAATCCAAATCCCACTGACCAATGTTCTACGGAAAATAGGCTTTGTTTATATACTTTGTTTTAAACACATACGTTTTGCTTTATCACTTGTAGTCACATGCCATACGATTCAGGTGGAACACCTTCTGGAAGTTGAAAAGAAGATTTCATCCATTCCTCCTGAGTTGCCTGCTGGCTCGGTTATACTTCTACCCGCTCCTACCCGAGACGCTTTGCAAGGCTTGGCTGCTGCTTGGAAGACACAATACGCGATGGTTTGTTAAAAATATAAAAGCTATGTTTAAAACTTGACATCAAATTTTCGCGATGAGTTGTACAAGAAAGTATATTACTGCAGGATGTTAACACCTACCATCCAACCAATTTTCCAGCTGTCCTGCTTTTTGCAACCTTTTCTGTCTGGTTTGGATGTTTGTTTGCAGAGTTTTTGGTAATTTAAAAAGATGTAGCACAGTTAAGTCATACTTTGGTAAACAGTGCACGGAAATGATTCAAATTGATATTGTTAACAGTGTAGCCACAAATATCGCAAGCATTTTATTTTATTCGGCGTTTCAACCTGGTCATAAACCACCTTCAGAAAAAAATAATAAAATACACCAGTGATACAGAAAAGTGAAGTATCTTTAAATTTCTAACCAGAAAACATAAAGCCACCATTCATTTTTTTACGAAAAACCCTCCATGAGAAACATTATCCACATGCGTCTTCCCCCACCCATGTGAGATTTCTTATGAAGTTTGTGAGGAAATGCAAAGAATTATTCACTGCTACTCGATCAATCTCGTTCAGTTCCGTTTACACATGAAGGCAACAAGCACAAAAATTCTTTTCCATATAAAGACAAACTGAATCATCTGCTAACCCGAATCAAGGAACACAAATTCGATTAACGCTCCGAAATATGCAAACATTTGTCAGTCAATTCCACGCACCGATTAGATTTTGAGGAACCACAAATAATGGGAAGCATCGTTGGCCAAAATAAACTTATACTTGAGTCTCTTTAAACACAGGAACACCAACCGGACCTCAACGTGAAAGGTTTCATAAATTCCGTTGTTTTTATTTTACACTTAACGATCTTTATTACGTAGTATAATACAATTGCCATCAAATCGCACCTTCGCCCTTCTGTATAACTGGTCTATTTTATTATTTTTTCCTGAAGGTGGTTTATGACGAATTTGAAACATTGAATAAGATAATATGCTTTCGATGTTTGTCGTTGTACTGTTCACAATAAGCTAGACTTACAATTCTAAAATGGTTTTCTTACAATTTTTTTTTGATAAATTTGTTCTTCTGCTGTATTCATTGTGTATACTTCACCGTACTGACGATAGTAATAAATATTACTGAACCGTACGCATGGTATTTATCGCGTTATCACGGTTGCGACATCTCATTATATTCATAAAAAAAATAACACAAGACAAACATTCAGCAGAATTGATGTGAAAAAATCTGATACTTGATAACATTATAAAAAACATAACTTAAAAAAAAGTTAGAATCAGTGAGTAGAACAACAAAAGGATATTTGTAAAAAGGTTTTAACCACGTGAAAAACTTCATCACGAAAAAATTTGAAGGCATAACAACTGTCAGCGGTTTGTAACAACTCGTTGGCTCCACCAGTGCTTTTATCTACGTTTTGTACATTGCTATGTGGCATATTAAACGCGCTTCAGCATAGGACCATGCTGTTCATTCTGTATGAGGCTATGGGGTATATAAAATAAACCAGACCTTGCAAAATTCTTGTTCATAGTGTTTACCGCTTATAGTATAGTTATATCCTGTTCCAGGTCTAAGATTATTTGTTTCAAATTCGTCTGGTGGCAAACGGAATTGATAATAATGTGAGCTTGCGTACTATTTGCCGAGTTGGCTTTGGCTTGACCTACTTGGTCCATTTACCAACTAAAAATACTTGTTCACTGGCTCTAATACGCTGACATTTACCTGGCTGTCTTCAGTTACCTCTAACCTACATGGTTTACTTCCTTACTTGGCGTACTTGACCTAATTTAGCCTACGTAACTTTTTGTTGCTTTTTTGATATGCTTGTCTACTTGTTCGTCTACATTTGTGCAAGAAAAAAATTGGTGATGAGTTGCTGGCAGCGTTGGGCATTTGTTGCAAGGGAAATCATTTCTAAGGCGTTTGTGTCGCAAACCTTTTTCAACTTTTTATAACTTTTATTTTCGCACTGCTGGTATGTCGTTTCAAAAACAGTGCAACGTAAGAGTTTTGTGGTTTTGGATTCTTATTACAAAACGTTTTAGAAGCGTTGTATTATGCGTCTTAAATTTTTATTTGTTGAGTTTTTAAAATCTTGTTTTGTTTGCTAGAGAAACAGCTTCTTGCTTCTTTGTTTTTTCCATTTAGCTGTGATGCTCTTTCCATTTAGTTGTAATGGGACTTTGCTTTCTATATTCAGCAGTAATGGGGCTTCGTTAATTAATTCCCTTTAGGTCAAAAAAGTTTTGGTTTTATCTTGGTCCGAACAGTGTTGGGTTTTCTTTTTGTGATCAGTGTGCTTATTCTTCGTCACAGGTTCTTCATGAAGACGCCAAAAAGAAGTTGGACAGTGTTTATCAATACAGAACCAACGTTCAAAATCGACTCGCTGCCCCTGTGAGTTTGCAGCTATTCAAATGCTATCGTTCATTTTTATCCGATCAAGAAATTGAGTGCGTGGCTGACCCGGTTGCGGTTCATCTACAAGCATGAGCGACGAATATTAATACCAGGGTTGCGGAGCCGGAGTCGTAAGGAGTCGGAGTTGGATTTTTTTGTCCGACTCTGATTCCAGATGTCCAGTTGGATCATTTTTTACATCACACTCCTAAATTGGGAATTCCTGTTGAAACGGTACAATTTCTTTTGAAAGTTTTGTTGAAACAGAGATTTCTTGCTGTGCACCACGATTTCCATTGATTTTAACAGCCAAATTTCATTGCTTTTATGTGGAGTCGGAGCCGGAAATTTTGGAAAGGTTGGAGTCGGAAATTTTGGGAAGTCGGAGTCGGAACTTTTGGAAAGATCGGAGTTGGAGTCGGATTCGGATATTTTACCTCCGACTCCGCAACCCTGCTATTAACTTTGCCTGTATTTGTAACCATGAATGTGGAAGAGGCGTTTGAGGATACATAAACTGCATTGTTTGTTTTTCTTGTGCGTCGTGGCTGCAAAGTTTCGTTGGAAACATTTTCTGCTTACGGAAAAATAGCGGCTGCAGATTGTGTTTGGTCCATCTTACCAACCATTTAATTGCCCGGAATGAGATGCCGATTTGCCTGTTTATACTTCTGCGCATGCGCTGAGCTACCTCGAACAAATTCATATCAACGGCTCGTGGCTCAGGTGACTACGCTGGATCAGCTGAACGGCACCCTCAGCTTGCTCGAGGAAATCCATGACATGGAGAACAAAATAGACGCTGTCTACCTTCCTATTGAAAACATGTACGACAAATTGCGGTCGTACGACCTCCGTCTTGCAAGAGCCGAACTCAAGCAGGTGAAAAAATGCTGACTGTTCCCGTCTCAAAGTTTTGTGACTTGAAAAGCTCTGTTGCGCTGCGTTGGAGTTCTGGATTTAGAGAAAATCCTTGTTTTAGCCGCTGCGGCAACCGCCGTTTGCCACTTGCAGTGGCTGCGGAGCACATGCATGCGCTGTAAATACGTTGGCGACTTATTATGATGTAGAAATGGCGAAAACAATTGCAGACAGTGAACATCCGCTTAATCACGTGATTGCTCTCACACGCGCAGGTGGAAAGCTTGCGGAAAAACTGGGCCGATCTCGTAATAATGGCGGACGAGTTGGGGCAGACTCTCGTCAAAGAACGGCGCACTTCGTTCGAGCAGGAACTCGACAAACAATTGAAGACTTTCGTCGTTGAGGTGATTCAGTTTCGAAACGCGTTTGACGCCCAAGGACCGGCTGTGCCAGGAGTGCGTCCTGCAGAAGCAGTGCAACGTCTGCACGACTTTCAAAACAGGTATCGGATACGAATGGATGGAGTTTTTATCATTATGCTCGTTGTTGATTTATTTAATACTTCTGAATTTCATCAGGCTCTTCGCTACTTTCCCTTGATCCTATTGCAAACTTCAGTACTTGCGTCCTGCGTTCGGTATCAGATGTGACATTTTTTGCATGATCCAAGAGCCATAGCATTATGCGACCTTCTGAACCGTTTGACTCCAAAAATTTGGTTGCTCTTATTGTTCCTGCAGTGTTTTCCACTCATATAATTAAGAAAACATTCTGCAAGTAACCGACGTGAATGGCCAAGGATGGCGCTCGTTTTGTTGCAATTCTTTTTATGAGAACAATTTTGATTTGCTGCATTTAAGTTTCCAAACTGTTTTTCCTCATCTCATCTTGTGTTTTTTGTCGTTATGTCGTTATTCATTGGAAGACTGGAACCTTGGCTAGCTTTGTTATGAGTTGCGAATTTCGTGCAAAGTATTTACTAACGTGCAGTTTAGGTGCCGGAATTACCACCACGATTTTGCTGTATCCTGTTTGGAATTACCAGAGCGAATATCTTTACATAAACTTGAAATATGCTCTTGTGTATCATCGTATTAGATGTGGGTAAGCTTAACATTAGTCACAACAATAGCTTCATTCTGAACGATGAGCTCTTTCTGTCTTATGCTTTGACTAAGAGAGGAAATATGCGGTGCTCGGAAGCTAACATATGCGTACCAAGAGCTATCTCAAGAAAAAGCAGAAATTAGGTTGAGTTTTAACAGTATGAAAATATCCATTTTTTAATTCAAATTACTAACTAATTGATAGTGACAGGTGTTCGTTCTAGAGACTATGCACTTGGTTGAATGGCTGCTACTGTTACAGTTACTTGATGCTACTGTTACTTGATTCGAGTCTAGCTACACGTGCCGAAGATGATTATTTTTGAAATGTCTGGTGAAACTAGGCGTTTTTTGCAAGTAACATTTTCAAGTGCGACTTTCTTGCGAGATTTTATGTTGCTTTCCGAATTTTTTCTAACGTAAAGGTTTGATATCGCAGGTATACATTGTATGAAGCGAAGCGAAAAACCCTCGACTCTGTGCAGCGCTTGTTCGGCATTCCACCCAAGCCTTTCCTCGAGCTTGAAAAAACCGGCGAGGAGTTGAAGCTGCTGGGGATGTTGTACGGGTTGTTTCAAAAGTTTATCGCTTTCGACCGAAAGTTTCGCGACACGCTTTGGGAGGCAGTGGATTTGCACGCGGCAAACAGTGAGGTGAGAAGCCGAGTGTACTTCATGTGAGCTGGTCGGTTTCATTTTCCACTATGCGCATGCTCTTGAAAAGAAAAGTTTCTGTGTTTCTTGTCTGCAACTAAAAGCTTTGATAGCTGTGATAAGACTTACGTGACGGCGAAAGCCGGACTAAGTTTGTTTTTGGCTCTAAACGTCATGAACTAATTATATAAACGCCAGTGTGAGTAAGTATTAAGTAGGCTGTCATACAACTGATAAGCATTGCACTGATGTAGGAAGACAACTTGGTAAAATCTAGCAAGGCTGTGATAGTGGCACCTCCGATTTAGCCCATTGCGTTTTAAGTAAATGCTCCACTCCAACGTGCTTTCTAGGAAGCAACACATGTTGATGCTAAAAATAAAGTGGGAAAAACATTTGAACGGTTTTGCGTGCGACTGGTTTTGCATTTTGTGCAAATGCCCAATGCGAGTTTTATCATGACGTTGAAAGGTTAGAATTTTAGTTTACTAGCCGTGATGGAATTTTTTAATCTGCTGAAGACAAGGAAACATGGTTGCAATTCGTCAATTTGCCAACAGCGCTGGTTAGACTGTTTCTTCGCATTACCTCGAATAAAAACCGTTGCTTTAAGCATTAAATTAAAAGCATGAAATTTCACCCGAAATTGTCAGATTTTATCAAACGAAACCGTCAATTTGCTCATCTTTAAGGACAGTTTGATACAATGTTTGTTTGCTAAATAAAGGTTCATTCTATTAACCCCTTAGGACCGCGAGAGGGCAAAATGTTTGGCTTTTGAGGCAATTTGGCCCATCGCTCGCTTACTGATCGCGCTAGACTAGAGAATCAATGAAGACATGATAAGATTCGGATTTTCGTATACTTTCTGATAAAGAAAGAAAGCAGATAAATTTGCACTTGAAATTTTCCATGCGTCACAATGACGTCACAGGGATGTCGTGGTGACGTCATACTGTCAAGGAAAATTTAAAATGCCAATTTTTATCCCGAACTACAAAGATCGTAATTGGCCTGCGACTGTGTTCCACACATCAGCAAGCTTGATGACTTAACTTAAACCATAATTTCTTTTTTGAACTTCTTCGCTGTCTTAATCAAAAATAAACCACGAGAAACATGGAACCTCGTCTAAATTGGTAGTCCTTGCAAACTGTCTTTTTGCACTTATTCTTAGCATCTCTAATATGGCAAGTCCATTGTTGGTCCTGTGTATAAGCTATGGATTTTTTGTTTGTAGAAATTAGAGGCTGTTTATCGTTTATTTTTTATGGATTTTTTTTCAACCAGGACAAGGCTGAAGGTAAGTTAGAGATACTTGAAAACACGGTTTATATCGAAGTGACCGTATTCGATATTGACCGTTGTTAGATGTACTGTAGGCTTTGTCTGCAGATTACTTTAATTGAGCTTGGAAAACTTAACCCTGTTTTCTAGAAGTGCTGTATCCGGCTAATGCTTACCAGCAATTACAAATTGCGTTGAGCCTTATCTAACTGCTTCGCAAAAAGTGTGTACTGTTGCTGGAAACGCAGTCATCTTTGTGATGGCACAATGCCCTGTTTATTGCAGTTGTTAAAATGCGGCGGGGTTCATTACGATGCCACCCAGCGATTACCCGACACGAAGTTAGTTTGTGCAATGCACAGTGCTATACTTAAAAAAGGAACACCTGCGCTGGACGTTTCGTAAACATCTACAAAAAGTTTAACAATTCACTTCATATGATTGATAGTTAGCTCTGTAGTAGTTAGCATAGTAGACTTTCTAAAGTAACAAACTTTTTCGAGCTTGTTGGAAACAAGATTGCTGCGAAATTGGCGGGTAAGTCGAGTTGAAATAGGTTGACTGTTCGTAGAAGTTCCCTTGTTTGACGTAATCGAAGGTTAGAAAACACTTTTTGTTCTTTTTTGTGCATCATACTGTATTTTGTCTGAACATCCACAGTCACCTGTTTGCATGGTTACCTTGATCGAAATATCTGCAGGTAAAAGAATATTGGGAAGAATGCTTGAACTTGCCTGCCAAGCTCAAGGAATGGGACGCCTACACTGAGATGAAAAACTCGATCAGCTTCTACTTAGACGTATTGCCCCTGCTTCACAGGCTTGCCAAGAAGGTTGGGGTTGTCGTACATGGTCATTGCGTACATCGTTGGAATACTTTCTGTCCACCGCATCTCATGCTATTTTTTGTGCCAGAAACCCGCAGTTGATGTCAACGTGAAATAACTTTTCTTGGCGCTGAAATGCTCTCAGGTGTTTCACGTCAATGCCATATCAAATGCATGATGACCAGCTAAAAATCCTGACATTTTGAACAATTAAAGGTGAATTGATCGCATCAGTTTGTGGCTCAATTTTTTTTCTGTTTTCAGGGCAAGTTCAAAGACATCACCATACCGGTAAGAGCAGTTGACCATAAAGTTATTTTCACACTGTGTGAAACGCTTTTTTGCTTTTGCGTATTGTAAACATGTCATAGAATCGTTTTATGTTTCATGATGGAATCATAAACGTGGCTACGTGAACATGTTTTTGCACGAAAGTAGAAAATGATTCAACAAATGAACAGCATTAAAATTTTGAAACTTCGCAACTGTTTGTTATTCAAGAGAAAAATCGATCATTCACATGGTTTTAGTCTTAATTTACTCCCTTAGTCTTAATTTACTGTGACCGTCGTCTTGCTGCATGGAGCAGAACAAACGATGATTCATAAGTTTCACGCATTCATACCTCTCTTGACATGCTCACTATCAAAGATTGTGGGACCCTGTTCGTTGCTATGCGACGTGAAACTTAAGTTTGTATCTCTTGCAGGAAATCCGCAACCGACACTGGCTGCAGGTCATGTCGGTCACGAACAGCAAGTTTCAGTTGGAAGCGAATCTGTTTAAGCTTGGCCACTTACTGGACATTGGACTTTTAAAGTGAGAGTGCTTTGCATACTGCTCTTTTTTCACTTCAGTTATAATCCTTCTATTTTGGACGCTGCGTAGATTGTTTATGAAATACACCAGTTCGTCTGCTTTTGGAACGTCGTGTGCATGGGCGTCGGAAGAGGGGGCAGGGGGACTGCCCCCCCAGGATTTTGAAATTTTCAGCAAAAAAAAGTTGTTTTTTCAATTTCGAGGATTAAAAACCAAATTTCACCACTTTTGGCCCCCCCTGGAACAATTTTGGAAAAATCTCCTCGTGCCCCCTCCCCCTCTCGAAAAAATCCTTCTGACGCTCATGGTCGTGTGGATGTGTGCAGAAGATCGGTACACTTTTTGCTTTACGAGCATCGCGTATTGTGCGAGAATTGCTTTGCTATCCATTAAATATATCTTTGGCCGACAGACACAAGGATGAGATTCGCGACATCGCGATCTCTGCCAGTAAGGAACTGGAGCTGGAGGTGAAGATGAGGGGTGTTGAGGAGGAGTGGACAGAGCAGGTGCTGACCTTCGGCAATTACAAAAGAAGAGGCCCAGTACTTCTTGTCAAAGAAGACTCCGAAAGGTTGTTGGAGCAGCTGGAAGACGCGCAGGCGTTGCTTGCCAATATGCTCACGTCGAAACACATTGGTAACTGGCTCCTGGTGTGATTTTTGTTCAAATTACCAATGGTTTTCTTCAGAGGTGTCGATGCCATGACTAAGCTAGAGATTTCGAAAACCAAAGCATTGTTTTGTGGTTAAAGCGAACTATTTAATAAAAACTCTGCAGTCCGCACCTCCTTTCGTACACAAGTTTCAATTTTTTGCATTGAAAGTGTACTTGCAACTTATTGTTTTTTTGTAGAGGGATCGCCAGTTAGAGGAATGCACATGTATAAAATGTGCAAGGCTTTAGTCTGCATGTGGGAAACATGACAGCTTCTTGCGATTGCTTATGAATCGCTGAAGAAGTTGTAAAATGATGAAACACTCTTCAGGAATTTTGGCTTAAAAACAACTTTCACGGTTTTTCACTACAACGCATTGTATTAAATTACCGTCGAGCGCGTGTTGTTGATATCGGAAGGGGCTTTCGATTGGAGTATTTGCCAGGAAGAGAGTGCTTTTTACGTGAAATCCTAACGCCTAGTTTCTTTTTTTTCAGGTCCTCTTCGTGAAGAAGCTGCGTCGTGGGCCGAGAAGCTTAAAGGGGTTGGCGAAGTTCTCGACCTTTGGTTGGAGACACAGGACTTGTGGCTGGAGCTTGAGGCTGTCTTCTCTGATCATGTCAACGCAAAAGAATTGCCTCAGGTACTGTATATTTTACAGGACCGTGTAATGCTCATTTTATCTCGATTTGAACGGTCTTTTTTATTCCGTGGCAGGCCCGTAACCAGGGGGGCGCAATGGGGGCGAAGCCCCCCCTAATTTTTTTTCTCCCTCCCTGTAAAAATGTGTTGGACAAAATTTTAAACTACTGGACATAGGTCAAAAAGTTTGGGTCCCTCAGAAAACTCTTCGCCCCACCTGGTATCCCAAGCTGGTTACGGGCCTGTGCCGTGGTGATTTGCGCGTGGCTCAAGTAACTATTTCACATGCTGTAATACATATGGCTTCTTCTTGCATTCTTTTCGACGTTATCCTTGATACAACATCCCGCAATATACTCTATTACATGTTGTTAAATGTATATTTTTAAAAGTCAGTGACAAAGTTTCAGGTAACAATGCTGTTTCGTAATGTGACGAACATTTTCTGCCATTGTTTTATCGGTTTTTACAATGTAAAAAACAGCACTTTTTGTCTTAGATTGCTGCCATTTAACTTGACGATGCTACCAGTGGCGTAACTAGAGGTTTGATCCAGGGGGTACAAAACTTAGCTGAAGGGGTCTCACTGGCCACCGTAGGAGGGCCCACTAGCCAACACACTTAAAAAAGTAAAGAAATAATAGTGAATCCGCATATCATGGATGCTTACACCAGCTAAAAAACGGAAACGCCTCAAAAAACGCAAAAAAACAACCTACTGAAAATCAAAAGAATATTAATTATTGAAATGTCAGCTAAAGGTGGCCCAGTTTTTTTACCTTTAGCTTCCCAAGGGGGCGGCTCGCCCCCTTGCCCCCCCCGTCAGTTACGCCACTGGATGCCACTAAAAACATTATCAATTAAATAGCCTAGGGTTTAAAATTCCGTTTGTTAGCTAAAACTATCCATTTTAGAAACGGTACATTCGTTTTTAGTATAGATTTTTTCCGTTTTCTTAAGCTGATACATACTGTTTTAGGAAGCCAAAAGATTTTCGATGGTAGATAAAAGCTACGTCAAGTTTGTCAGACGAGCTTACGACACAAAGAATATCCTGCAGTGTTGCTATGGAGGTAAGGATCCGTCTGAAGCTTTGAGGCTTGCATTAAAACAATATTTAAATGCAGTGAAAAACATTGAAAAGCAAAAACAGTAGAAGACTAGTCAGAAAGTGCATAACTGCCTTTGGGTGTATCGCCTTAAAATAGTTTCGGAAAGCTAAGCAAGGCAAAGCTGCGCAAATCACGTTTTTGGTTGATGTAATCGAAACTTGTCGCATCCATTTCCGGTCTGGTGCTTGTTGCAACGCAGTGTTTTTAATTTGTAACTTATGTGGCAGGTGAGGTGCCAAAGGGCGTGGTGCTACGTCACATGCAAGAAGAATTGGAGATTTGCTTCAAGTGCTTAACTCAGTACCTCGACAAGAAACGTTCAGTCTGTCCGAGATTTTATTTCCTGACCGATGCATCGCTGCTTGCCTTGCTATCGCGACCTAACGATTTAGATTCGATTCGTCCTCACCTCAGGTGAAATTAACAGACTGAATAACATTTCCGTAGTTTGACCATTGAAACAAATTTTTGGGACAGAGTACAAGTTGAAAGAATTTGGAAAGTTGTATACGAAAGAAAAACGCAAAAAACAATGACTTGACTCAAATAAAGTAATGATGCAATCAAATGTCTGACAGGATTTGATTTATGTCATTGTTTTTTCGTTGTAAGCTGCTTTTTGTATACAGTTAATAATGGATTAAAAGTGAAACGTACTTAGTTGCTGAAAAATGCGAGTGAATAGTTAAAATAAATTCCTCTCGACGTGATAAGCGCTGGAATGAGCAGTGTTGCCATTTTTGTGCTTAACTGCCACGTTTGAATTCGGAAAGAGTAACAGTTCTCGCATTTTTCGTGTTCCAAGTGTGTGTGTTTATGAGACTTTCATGATGAAGCAAACTTGTGCCAGCGGCATCTCGCTTTGCTGAAGTTACCTACTCTGGTGTGAAGCAAGCTTGACAGCCCACCAGAACATGGCGATGCCCTCTGTAAAGTTACATTGGCTGTAAATGTTTCATACCTGCTTTCAAACCGGCCTTGAGATCAACTTTCACAGGTTCCTTCGGCATACGTTCGTCAGATACGATTTCCAAAGGGTTCACCACTATCTTTGGTCTTTTCCCAAGCACATGGCAAACGCATGTCGGCATTAGGCAGACGGCTTCCAACCCGCTATCCACCCCGTAGATATCCGGCAAGCACATTTCTAAAGTTCATCAACGACAATTTGTGAATAGACGCGCAAAATCGGTTGCATCACGAAAAATCATAATGATTGCTGCAATGTTGTCAGTGAACCACAGTTTTGTCAACAACAGGAATGAAAAACTGGTGACATTTCAACTGCAAAAATTTTGCTTTTCTTATCTTATGACCTTTTGTCTTTGATGAAATACTGTTCCCGAGCAAAATCAAGTCTTAAATTAGTGTATAACTCTGTCCAGGGACCCGAGGTTTGTGTATAACCATGGAAACAAATAAATTTGACAAGTTCTTCAAGAAACCCAAGAAAAAATTTGCTAATTAATAGGAATTTGGGAATGAAGTCTTCGAAACTGCTTAAACTTTGAAAAAACGAATCAAACACGTCATGAATCTTTGCCCAAACTAATCAGTTACAGACTGCCTGACATCTGTGACGTAATCCCCGATTGGTTTGACAAGTTTCTTTGTTCCAGGTCGATATTCAGCAGCATAGCAGACATCAAGATTGAAAAATCAAGTGCGTGGTCTGATACAGTAAGCTCGATGAAGTCAACACAGAACACTCCCACACCAGTTCCAACAGACAGAAGGTTCGGTCTGGGCGAAGACATCCATCAGAGATCGCCAGGAGTGCGATTTCGATCAGTACGTGTTGAGATTTTTTTCGTATGCATGGGTTTTCTTTTTTTTGTACAGGCTGGAATAGTGTTCTGGGCAACTTCTTTTGCTCAGGGCTTAATCTATTGCGATACTTTGCAGTTTGATGGGGGTTTACTGCTTCGTATTTTGGAGCGATTTTAAACGCTGGCTTGTTTTACTTTTCGAAGTTGAAAAACTGTTTTTTCTCATAATGTAGATTGGCCTTGTTAATTTTTTTACAAAAATACCGGCGTGGCCAGAATGGAAAATAAAATGGAGAAGCTTGGCAAAACTAACCAACATGGATGCAGTGCTTGTTTCATTTTCAAAAAGTGTTTCTGAAAAACTGAAAATAATTTGGGAACGGACATTTTGCTAAGTTCGCAAATATCTGCGTCATCAGCCACAGCGGAGATATTATCAGTCTTGTAAGTTTGTAAAACGCTATGTTTGCTATCATTCAAGTGATGTGGGCGTTCAAAGGAACATCTTGTTTTTTTACAGGGTGTAAAATCATCTGACAGCCCACACTTTTCAGCAAGTATTGCAGACGAGGTTAATGATGTTTACCATGCTTCAGCTGTTATGGCAACTGACAAAGAATATTTGCAATTGGATGACGAGGTAAGACTGAACGAGTAGTTTTATTCGGTATTTTGTTAGGCCCCTGACGCATTACATTCTTTGGCAAATAACCACGCATACAACTTACGCTGCTTCATCTTAGCTCGTGCATTGAGAAGGGAAGAAAGATCTCAGTGACGGGTTACTTTTGTTGATGTCTGTTATGAAGAGAAATATTAAACCGAAATTGCCACTCGTGCCGTTGTTTTAATTTATTCTGGTGTGATTGAGCATGACAAGCATCGAGTCCAGTAACATTTCTCTTGATACGTCCTGTCAGGTCAGCTTGTACGAGGGAGTTGAACTGTGGTTGCAAAACCTGCAAGAGTCTGTGCGTCGATCCCTGCACAGTTCTATATCGCGGGCGATCGAGGACGTCGACAGTGCCTTGCCCATTGAAGAATTGGCAATGAGGTGCTTTTGTCTTATTTGTTAAATTACGTGCCGGAGCAGCTTCGATCACGAAGTTGGTTCTTGTTTTTCTTCCAACTTTTCAAAGCAAGATGAACTGAGCTAAACACATTTCGTATCTATCGAACATTCAGATATCCTGGGCAAGTTATTCGTCTGGCGTTGTTGCATTACTGGACGAAGGAATGCGAAGCCGCAATCAGTGAGCTGAAATGGGACAGGAAGGCTGTTCAGAACGCCAGCAAAAAGTTTGCTAATGTCATTGCAAGGTATTGATGCTTAGATAACATTCTTTGCTTTGTTGGTGCAGTTGGTCTGACCAGGCGGTGAAGACGTTCTATTTTTAAACTTTACTTAATATGATAATGATGCTGTGGTCAGACACGTACATTCATTTTTCACTGCTTAATCTTTTTACAACGATGGCCTGGCAACAAACCGTAAAAGATCGTTCGTAGTGTCATGTCGACCTGAAATCAGGAGTGAAAAGAGATATGCGAAGATTTGACAATGAAACACATTGACGTCTGAACACTTAGAGGAAAAAAATTAAGTCGTAAGAAAACTGTGTTAACTACGCTCAGAGAAACGTCAGAAGAGCCTGCAGGACGTCTGTACAGAAACACAGTCCACTGGAATGTGCACCCAGGGGCTTTTTATACAACCTGTCGCAATCCGAACATTAAAGCCCGAAGAAAGCAACTATGAACATTTCGATGCCGTGATGCAACAAACTTTTTTAAACTTAGGACAGAAAAAAATAAGCGTGTTAATAAAGTGAACCAGTCGATCTCGCACTGTTGCGAACTGTCGAAGAGTCAGCCATGAGCTATCCGTGTTTATGAATCACTGGGTTTGCGTAGCTAGTTTAGAAACAATTTTATGATTTCAGACCATGAGAATGCGCTAAACTTAGTCTTCCAACGCTTCTTTTGATGGTCAGTATCTGCAGAACTTTGATTTTATTATTCCTTGATCTTTTTCTGTTTCTTTGTATAGACGCTCGCAATTGGATCGGCTATGACGGTTTTTCCGTTATTTCTTCTGCAGGTTTCCTTCCGCATTGAACCGAAGCATTTGGAAAAGCGCAGAGGAAGCAATGCTTCCGATTCATAAGCTGAGGTTGGAAAATATGATCATGTACTCCGTCCATCTACGTGATTCAATGGAAGGACTGGCCCTAAGAAAGATCAAAGAACCGGGTAATGCATTGTCACATGCGTTTGAAAACAGATAATAAAGAATAAATCAGGCTTACACGTTCAGATTGCTGGCAACGCATATTTTCTGTTTGTTGCGCGAAATGTAAAATATTCTCTGTTTTTGCAGTTGTCACGGCAAATGTATTTCGTTCGATGTCTCCTGCGATGCTTTGTTGTGTACTTTCTCGTCACAAAATAGCAATTTTCTGTTTGTCTAATCATCGATTTTTGGTAGAGCGATAACTAACTGTTAATTTCTTTTATGTGCATGATTAGGAGATTTCGAATGGAAGAGGTGCATCCGGTTTTACAGCACTCCGGTCGATGGCATGTTTGAACACTTTTTGTACATGTTTGAATCGAGGCTCAAATACGGCTTGGAATTTTACGGAGTCACGTCCAACTTTGTTATGACGCCAAGTACGGAGAAAGTTTTCGTATCAATGAGCATCGCCATGTGTGAGATGAAGGTAAGTTTCCGTGTTCGTCCTCGATTCAAATTTCATTGTTGTTTAGTTACCAAAATGAAACTGTTTCTTCGCGCTATCCGATGTTGCATTTTTTTATAACGTTTGCTGTAGCATGAAACGTATGTACTTTGCGTAATTTTTCAGTGATGTGTAATAGTCGCGCCTGTATAATTGGTTTAACTCGAATCGGCGTGGTTGTCGTTTCGTTAATTCGTTTTGTTCCTCTTTTTGCTTTCTTAGAAAGTAATGGCTAGTTTCTGCACTATGGTGCAAATTTTTGCAAATTGCACCACACTGTGTTGCAACTAGTTACAACTCACGTTGCTGACCCAAAAAACGCATGGATATAATTCCATTGTTAAAAATTGTGACGATTTTATTTGCAAAAGTCAGCAAAAAGCGATTTTCTAAACTTCTTGAATGAAATAGAGCATTCTCGGTGCATGAACAACGGAAGCGCAAAAGGCCTTGTTACAAATATAGCAGCAAAACTTATTAAACTAAAAATTGGATGTGACATTTTTAAGTTTCAGCAATACAGTAAGGTGAAATGTCGGTTATAAAAATTGTTAATGCGTCGATATTTCCTGAAAATGCATAATACTTGCATAGGTTTCAAACTGCATTAATGCCGATGCGCCAGCTATGCACTAGAAGCAGTACGAGTGTCACTAGGCACGGTCTATCCTCAAAATTTAACAGTGCTTTGATTGTCCCTTGCAGTGGTCTTCAACGTGCAGGGAAGAGCAGTCAGTGCGGGTAGATATATGATCAATTTCCATATCAGGAAAGAGTCACCACTGTTTTGTGGGATATACTCTTGCAGCATAACAGTTACTTCAAAATTGACTTGGGCTTGCGATGTGACTGATTTTCTGACGTTTTCGAAAGGTTGGGTGTAATTTCGGCAATTACACAAGACGCAAATATTTTTGTACCCCTACCAGCATACATATTGCTTGTTATTCAACTCCTTTTATCAGTGGTAAGTATCGGTATTCTGTCTCATCCCTAGCACAAGGCGGATTTTCCCGAACACAGACAGCGCTCTTTTTTGCGACTTGTGCTTTTTGTGTCAATTTTCTGGTTTTTATTACCCCAGCTGTAATAGAAATGAATGTGCAATGCCTGATACTGTTCTTTGCACAACTTCACAAACCTTCCGCAACGCTCATTTCCATGATGTGCGCCAGGGCTCGGCTGTGGTTGGTGACACATGCAGCGGCAAGACGGAAACAGTCCGAGGTCTCGCTGCACTGCTCGGGAAATACTTGAACCTGACCAGCTGCAGTGATTCGACCGAACTCTCTTCTTTATCCAGGAAGCTTCAGGTTATTACGATGTTTTCCCGTTGGATGTTGGCGATCGAATTGTTCGCTCTGTGTAGTTTGTGTGTAACTACACGGATGATGATTTTCTAAAGGCAGTTAAACAGTAGGAAAAGAAATTGTGTGCTGTTTCTTAAAACTAGGTCGCTTTCATTATTATTGTGGTTTCAAGCTTGCAGAACTCCTGCGCAGGTCGCAGTGTGATGACAATAAGAGCTTATTTTTCAGGGCTTGTGCAGTGATGGTTCATGGGGATGCTTCGATGATGTTCATTTGCTGTCGGATGATAGAATGAGCATCATCATGGAATTCACAACTGCTTTGCACTCTGCTTTAAAAGTGAAAACTCAGGTAGCGGACGCGCAATGATGTCTAATCAAATTGCAAGTAAACCCAACAAAAAGTTTCGTCTGGCGCAACCTTCTTTCGCGAAGGTTGCGGTGATAAACTGATCGAGGTTATATCTATCTGATCTACAGGACCTCGGAAACGGTTTATGTGTTTTTTTCTGATTACTGTCCATATCATTCTGTCCATTAACAAAAATATTCAAGCTATGTAATTTGGTCTATACTCAACAAAAATTTTCATGTGGTTTCGTAGCTTGTTGGACCTGTATTACTGGCTTGTCCATGGGAATGTCATTCCTATGGGAATCCCATGGGAAACGTCCCATGGGATGGGACGGGACAGGCATAAATTGCTATGGGATGGGAATGGGACA